>Ga0194127_10000138_pt1 | contig 110339 bp, 115 predicted proteins | sample TA2KigC100mmetaG_FD_148624 | JGI IMG/M metagenome (GOLD analysis project Ga0194127, IMG submission 148624) | Freshwater microbial communities from Lake Tanganyika, Tanzania - TA2015036 Kigoma Deep Cast 100m | ecosystem: Environmental > Aquatic > Freshwater > Lake | place: Tanzania: Lake...
AAACATGTCTTTCTCCTTAAAAATGCGTATCATGTGTGCATATCAAAAAACGAAAATAACCTATATTAGTCCGGCTGCTGCTGAAGCAAGGCGATAATGTCTTCCTTTTTAGGTAACGCTTCCTGAGTGCCGAATCGGCTTCGCGCCAGCGCCTCCGCCGCCGCCGCAAAACGCACCGCCGTATCCGCCGAATCATTGGCCCCGCAGCTGGCAGCCAGCGCACCGCAAAAAGCGTCCACTGTGCCCCCGTTATCCACCACCTCCAGACCCGGCCCCGGAATATGTCTTACCCCCTGTCGGTCGCTGATCAGCGCCCCGCGCCACCCTAAGCTCATCACCACACACCCGGCGCCTCTGGCCACTAATTCCGTACCGATGAATTTCAAATCGGCCGTCCCGCCGGCCCCAAGCTCGCTTGCACAGGTAAAATCCCCAAACCGAACCGCCAGCATATCAACATTATAATACTCCATCGGCCACTGAATTTGATGCAGGGCGTCGCGGGCATGTGTCGGCAGACATACATCCAGCACCGTCCGGCGTTTGTGAATCCCCGCCGTGCGAAGCGCCGCCACAACCGCCTCCTGCGGCAGTTCCCCGCAGACTAAGCAGGCGTCGCAGCTGCCAATAGCCTGCTCGGCCGCCGCATATTCAATCTCATTGCGGCCAAACGTGCGATTGGCACCCGCGCAAACACAACCGCTGTTTTCGCCCTGCGGGTCAACCAGGGTCACAATAATGCCCGTACTGATGGCGTTGGCGGTATAAACCAGGTCAGTGGGAATACGATATTGCTGAAGATTTTTTTGGATCATCCGTCCAAAACTGTCGTCTCCAACTCGCGCGATTAATAACACCTCGCAGCCGCACAGGGCCGCCTGAATCGCCCGGTTCACTCCCGCCCCCGTCGGCACACTGGAAAACGACGTTCCCTCCACCATCTGCCCCGGCGACGGAAACGCCTGACACTTCACGGCCAAATCCACATACGCAGGCCCAATCACTACAACCAAGGGTATCCGTCCCGCCATTGTTCACGTCCTTCCCATACATTTCGTTAGGTACCTATGAGTGGAAATATAGCACAAATTACGCAAAAGAAAAGAATATTTCAACCGCCCCCAAATCGGCAATTACCCCCGCAAAATCCTTTTCTTTAACCCAAAAACGAGTATAATCTTGACCGTCTGTCATTCCGGCCTTGAGCCGGAATCCAGGCAAATTAGTGGGTCGTCATTCCGAATCCCCTGAGCCTGTCGAAGGGGTGAGGAATCTGATTAAATAGCAAATTCCAATTTTGTAGGGTGTGCAGCTTTGCTGCACACGCGGAAGGTATCAAGGCAATGGACAAAGGCGCATACGACTTTACAAAAATTGAAGCCAAATGGCAGAAATACTGGCTGAACAATAAAACCTTCGGCACACCCGACGGCACAGATGCTACCAGAAATCGCAAGCCCGACCCCGCCCTGCCGCTGGCACAACGCCCCAAATACTATGTCCTCGATATGTTCCCGTATCCATCGGGAGCAGGGCTCCACGTCGGCCACCCCGAAGGCTACACCGCCTCCGACATCGTCGCACGCTACAAACGAATGGTCGGCTACAACGTCCTCCACCCCATCGGATGGGACGCCTTCGGCCTGCCCGCCGAACAATACGCCGTCCAGACCGGCACGCACCCGGCCGCAACCACACAAAAAAACATCGACAATATGCGCCGGCAAATTCAGTCCCTCGGCTTCTCTTACGACTGGGACAGGCAGGTGGACACCACAGACCCCAACTACTACAAATGGACGCAGTGGATATTCCTGAAATTTTACAATTCGTGGTTCGACGAAAAACTCCAAAAAGCCCGGCCCATCGAAGAACTGCCCATCCCGGACGAAATTAAAGCTCAGGGCCAAAAAGCGATTCAGAAATACATCGGCGAAAACCGTCTCGCCTACGAATCCGAAGCCCCCGTCAATTGGTGCCCCGCTCTCGGAACCGTCTTAGCCAACGAAGAAGTCGTCGGAGGCGTCAGCGAACGCGGCGGACACCCCGTCGTCCGAAAACCCATGCGGCAGTGGATGCTCCGCATCACAAAATTCGCGCAGCGGCTTTTGGACGGCCTTGACAAACTCGACTGGTCCGAATCCATCAAAAAACTCCAATTAGACTGGATCGGCAAAAGCGTCGGCGCCGAAGTCGATTTCGAAGTCGCCGGCCATAATAGCAAACTCCGTGTCTTCACCACGCGCCCCGATACGCTCTTTGGCGCAACATATATGGTGATGTCGCCCGAACACGCCCTCGTCGATAAAATCACCACGCCCGAATACAAACAGGCCGTCAAAGACTATCAGGAAAAGGCCGCACGCAAAAGCGACCTCGACCGCACAGACCTGGCCAAAGACAAGACCGGCCAGTTCACCGGCGCCTATGCAATCAATCCCGTCAACGACACAAATATCCCCATCTGGATCAGCGACTACGTCCTCATCAGCTACGGCACCGGCGCCATCATGGCCGTACCCGCGCATGACGACCGCGACTTCGCATTCGCCACCAAATTCAATCTGCCGATTATTCAGGTCGTCCAGCCCGGCGACCCAAACGACGCTGAACTCGTCAAGCAAGGAAAACTCTGTTTTGCCGGCGACGGCATCGCCGTCAACTCCGGCCAATTTACCGGCCTGCCGACACCCGAATTCAAGAAAAAAATCTCCGCATGGCTCGAAGAAAAAAAACTCGGCAAAGAAACCGTGAATTTCAAACTCCGCGACTGGCTCTTCAGCCGGCAGCGCTATTGGGGCGAACCGTTCCCCATCCTCCACGCCGAAGACGGCCGAACGATTGCCCTCAAAGAAACTGACCTGCCGCTGGTTTTGCCGGCCGTGGAAGATTTCAAACCCACCGGCACGGGTGAACCCCCGCTGGCCAAGGCCGCCGACTGGGTCAATGTAAAACTCCCCAACGGCACAAAAGCCAAACGCGAAACCAACACGATGCCGCAGTGGGCCGGGAGCTGTTGGTACTATCTGCGTTATATGGATGCCAAAAACCCCGGCGTTATCTTCGACCCCAAAAAAGAAAACTACTGGATGCCCGTGGATTTATACATCGGCGGCGCCGAACACGCCGTTCTTCATCTGCTTTATTCACGCTTCTGGCACAAACTGCTTTATGACCTCGGCTATGTCTCCACCAAAGAGCCGTTCCAGAAATTGATTAATCAGGGAATGATTCTCGGCGAAGACAATCAGAAGATGAGCAAGTCTCGCGGCAACGTCATCAACCCCGACAAAGTCATCGCCGACTACGGCGCCGACTCGATGCGCCTCTATGAAATGTTTATGGGGCCCCTCGAAGCCACAAAACCGTGGAGCATGCAGGGCGTCGAAGGCGTATCTCGTTTCCTCGGCAAAGTCTGGCGAATGATGATTGACCTTGAAACCGGCGAATTGCTCAGGGCCGTGCAGGATGCGAAGCCCGATGAAGAAACGCTGCGGATTCTGCATCAGACGATTATGAAAGTCACCGGCGACATCGAATCGTTCGGCTTCAACACCGCCATCAGCCAGATGATGATTTGCGTCAATCACCTGTCCAAATGCGATGTCCGCCCAAAATCCGTCCTCGAACAGTTTGTGCTGATTCTATCGGCGTTCGCTCCGCACATCTGCGAAGAGCTGTGGGAAAAACTGGGCCACAACAAAACGCTCGCTTACGAGCCGTGGCCGAAATTTGATTCTGAACTGGCCAAAGAAAAGAAGGTCGAGATTGCCGTGCAGGTGCTGGGCAAGATAAAGGATAAAATCGTCGTCTCCGCCGATGCAACGGAGGCCGAGATTGAAAAGATTGCACTGGCCAGCGAAAAAGTCCAGACAGCGCTGGCCGGCAAGACTCCCAAAAAGGTCATCGTCATCAAAGACCGTCTCGTCAACATCGTCGTGTGATGCAGGATTGAAATGTGGACATTATCCACAGCAGCGGCAAGCGCAAGCGAGCCGATTTTTTCTCAGCCCGTAAGGGCGACATAGTGTAGCCACGGGCGCCAGCCCGTGGAAATCGATAAGAAAATCCCCAGCCCCCACAGGGGGCGACATAAAATAGCCGGGCGTGTAAACGCCCGGAACCGATTCTCTCACTCCCCCCTTTAAGCCCCAGCGGGGCGACACATTTTCGCCCTTTTAGCAGGGATTTGCCTTATTTCTCCTTTGCTTATCTGAGCAGAAACCGATAATATTCTTCTAAATCAATCCCAGGCTTTGTTTGAAAGGGCAAACAAAAAATGAATAAAAGTATATTAAGCAGTTTTCTCAATTCTTACCCATTCAAAAATCCTAATTTCTTTTCATTTGAAGGAAGGTTAAATAGGGCAAAATATATTTTGACTATATTTATACTCGCTTTAATTTTCTATCCTATAGAAATGGTGTGGCCTAACGTGGGAAGTACATTGGGACTCATAGGAGTTTTTTCCGCTGCCATAAAGCGTTGTCACGACAATAATTGGTCTGGAGCAGCATTAATTATAATGTCGGTTCTTCCACCGAGCGCTCTCGTGCTGGTTTTCAAGAGAGGAACTATTGGCACCAATAAATATGGTGATGACCCTTTGTCAAAAAACAAAGAAAAATAGGCGCAAAAAAAGCCAGACTCCATAGGAATCTGGCTTCGGAGGAGGGTGATGAAAAGCCTTTGATAAGAGCCTCTTATTGTCTCGCTTTAATTCTTCTCACCGCCACCCTTACCTCTCGTGTATAACTATCGAAAATCCAAGCACAAAAACTTTAAAAATAATGCCCTAAAAATATTCCGGATGCCATATAACTTAAATCTACATCTGAAACCGCCAAACGCCGTGTTTCACTTCGCTCATTACCGGACCTTGCTTTCACACCAAAAACCTCAATATTTATACTGAAAACAGCGTTTTCGACCTCCACCTGAACACAAAACAAATAAATCCTGTATTAAACCGCCCAAAACGGTATAATTCGGAACTTTGGATAGTAGTCAAAATCGACTATAGCTTTGGATTTTAATTTTTAACTTTTGAATTTTTAAACGTGCCCGATTTTCAAATACACAGCGAATTTCAGCCGCAGGGCGACCAGCCCAGGGCCATTGAGCAGTTGACCGAATGGCTCCGGCAGGGCCATCCGCATCAGACCCTGCTGGGCGTTACCGGCAGCGGAAAAACCTTCACCATGGCCAACATCATCCAGCGGCTCAAAAAACCCGCTCTCGTCGTCTCGCACAACAAGACCCTCGCCGCACAGCTCTATGAAGAATTCCGCCAGCTCTTCCCCGAAAACGCCGTCGAATACTTCGTCAGCTATTATGACTATTATCAGCCCGAGGCCTACATCCCCCAGCGTGACATCTACATCGAAAAAGACGCCTCCCGCAACGACGAGCTCGACCGCCTGCGCCTCTCCGCCACGACCAGCCTGATGAGCCGCCAGGACGTTATTATTGTCGCCAGCGTCTCGTGCATCTTCGGCCTCGGCTCGCCCGAAGATTACAAGGCCAGCGTCATCAGCCTCCGTCTCGGCGAAGAAATCGTACGCAACGAACTCCTCGGCAAACTCGCCGACCTGCAATATAATCGCAAAGATATTGACTTCGCACGCGGCACGTTTCGCGTCCGCGGCGACATCGTCGAACTCTGGCCCTCGTATGAATCCTTCGCCGTCCGCCTCGAATTTTTCGGCGACTGCATCGAAAAAATCACCTACATCAATCCCATCTCCGCCGAAATCCTCGCGCAGGAACATCAGATTTTCATCTTCCCGGCAAAACACTATGTCCTGCCCGCCGACCGCGTCGAAGCCGCATACCAAAGCATCCGTCAGGAATTGCAGCAGCGCCTCATGCAGCTTCGCCACGAAGGCAAACTGCTCGAAGCCCAGCGCCTCGAAGCCCGAACACTCTACGACCTCGAGATGATTAAGGAAGTCGGCTATTGCAGCGGCATCGAAAACTACGCCCGGCACATGGCCGGCCTCAAGCCCGGCTCCCGACCCTATACCCTGCTCGATTATTTTCCTGATGATTTTCTTCTCTTCATCGACGAATCGCACGTCGCCATTCCGCAGCTTCGCGGAATGTACTCCGGCGACCGCAGCCGAAAAGAAGTCCTCGTCGAGCACGGCTTCCGCCTGCCCAGCGCCCTCGACAACCGCCCTCTGCGCTTCGAGGAATTTTACGAGCGATGGAAACACGTCGTCTTCGCATCCGCGACCCCCGGCCCCTTCGAACTCGAACTCAGCCGCGGACGCATCGCCGAACAAATCATCCGCCCCACGGGCCTCATCGACCCCGAAATTTTTATCCACCCGGCCTCGCAGCAGGTCCCGCACCTGCTGGCCGAAATCCAAAAACGCGCCGCCGTCAAGGAACGTGTCCTCGTCACAACCCTCACAAAACGGCTGGCCGAAGATTTATCCGCCTACCTGACATCGCAGGGCGTTCGCTGCCGATACCTCCACAGCGAAATTGTCACCCTCCAGCGAGTCGATATCCTTCGCGACCTGCGCGGCGGCGAATTTGACGTCCTTGTCGGCATTAACCTCCTTCGCGAAGGGCTGGACCTGCCCGAAGTTTCCCTTGTCGCCATTCTCGACGCCGACAAGGAAGGCTTCCTCCGCAGCGAAACCTCGCTCATCCAGACCATCGGACGTACCGCCCGAAACATCAACGCCACGGTCTTCCTGTACGCCGATGCCGTTACACCTTCAATGAAAAAAGCCATTGACGAAACCGCACGCCGCCGTACAATGCAGGTCGAATACAATCGTCTGCACGGCATTACGCCCCAGACCATTCGAAAAGAGATTCAAAAAGGATTGTCCGACGAACTGGCCGCCCGCAAACGTGCCAGACAGGTGGTTTGCCTCGACGAATCCGAATTTGACCGGGCCGAGCAAATCGCCGAACTGGAACGGCAGATGTTCGACGCCGCTGAAAATCTGGATTTCGAACGCGCTGCCTTGCTGCGGGACAGGATTCGCCAATTAAAGGAAATGCCGGAATTCAACGACACCCGCGAAATCGTAACGGATGCCGCAATAGAATGCAAAAATAAAAACGCAAAACCCAAGAAAGCGAAAAAGAGGTAACTCCATGGGAGATCGAGTCACAAAACGCGCAATTAAACCGCTGGACATAGAAAAAATTACGCCCCTCATTCAAATGGCGGTCGAAGAGGATTTCGGCCAGGGGGACCCCACCAGCGAGATCACATTCGATGAAAACGAACAGGGCAAGGCATTTATCGTCACGCGCGAAGAAATTGTCGTCTGCGGCATGGAAGTGGTGCGGCAAATCTTAAAGTTATACGACGAACGGCTCAAGCTCCGCGTCCTCATCGAAGACGGCTGTCGCGCCAACGTCGCCAATCGACTCGGCGTCATCGAAGGCCCCATTCGAAAAATGCTCTCCGCCGAACGCGTCGTACTCAATTTCCTTCAGCACCTCTGCGGCATCAGCACCATGACGTGGAAATTCGTCAATGCCATTCGCGGTACCAAAGCCAAAATCTACGACACACGCAAAACAACCCCCGGCTGGCGAGAACTCGAAAAATACGCCGTCCGCTGCGGCGGTGGGTTCAATCACCGGATGAATCTGGGCGAAGCCGTCATGTTCAAGGACAATCACTGGACGGAACTGGGCGGAAAATTCGAGCCGAAACTCAATAAAATGATTTCCGAAGCCAAAAAGAAAGAAGGTGTCAAATTTATCGCCGTCGAAGTGGACCACGTGGACGATCAGCTCGACCGTGTCCTGACCATCCCCGGGATCGACGTCATCCTCCTCGACAATATGGGGCAGTGGCAGCTCAAACACGCCGTGGAAATGCGAAATCATATCAGCGGCCAAAAACCTCTCCTCGAGGCCAGCGGAGGCGTCACTCTCAATAATATCCTGGCTATCGCCGAATGCGGCGTTGACCGTATCGCCATTGGAGCCATTACCCATTCCGCCGTCGCCGTGGACATCGGACTGGACAGATAACCCAAAAAATGATAGCTTTTAAGACAAACAGTAGCGTGGAGCGCAAGCGACACGATAGTTTCAAGAAGCACGGAGCGTCAGCGACGGGACGTAATCAAGAGGCCCGAGATGAACAGCAGCGGCAAGCGGATGAGAGCCGATTTATTCTCAGCCCGTAATGGCGGCATAGTGTAGCCACGGGCGTTAGCCCGTGGTTAGCATAACGCGAAACGAAATTTAAGCCCCCGCGGGGGGCGGCATAAAACTTTTCGATAGAATAATTTGAAATCTCAAACAGAGCAGCTCAGTATTGAAGCGGTCCAACAGGATCTCCAGACCCGCCATATTGGACGGCGGATTATCCTGCTGGATGAAACCCCCAGCACCAATGATGTCGCATGGTCGTATGCCCAAACGCCGGACTGTCACGGCCTCTGCGTCCTGGCCGAACTGCAGACCGCCGGACGCGGACGACGCGGACGCAAATGGTACAGCCCGCCCGGACAGAGCGTTCTCTGCTCAATCCTGATTCAAAATGCCGAACCCTCCGCCGCCCTGCTCACGCTGGCTGCCCCAATCGCCGTCATCGACGCGATTGAGTCCTGCTGCAACCTCGACGCCGCCATCAAATGGCCAAACGACATCCTCCTCAAAAATAAAAAAGTCGCGGGCATCCTCGTCGAATCACGCAAAATCGGCCCTCAATCGGTTTCGGTCATCGGCATTGGCATCAACGTCCATCAGGACAAAGACTGCTTTGCCGAACTGTTGCTCGACGCCCCCGCCGTCAGCCTCGATATCGAATTACGGCGACACGTCAACCGCAATGAACTGGTAAGTGAACTCCTTCAGCGTCTCGAAAAACGAATTCACATGGCCGTCGAAAAACCCGAAAAACTCCTGCGCGACTGGAAACGCCGCAATCGGCAAATCGGCTCACGCGTTGAATTGGAATCCGATGGCAGACAATACGCCGGCACCTGTATTGGTATCGATCCCGTCGAAGGACTCATCGTCCAAATCGACCGCGGCCCCGTCAAAATCTTCTCCGCCGCTCAAACCTCCGTTGTCAAAAACGGCAGCTAACTGTTCAGCGGCTATCCCCGTCGGCCTTTTTTGAAAAAGGCTTCCGCAGAAAATCCTTGATTGTCCTGGTTCCCCAAACCGTACCTTTGGCAATCGTCTGCTCCGTCGCCGCCGCGGCCTTGGCGGGAATACGGACATATTCGGTAATCGTCTGTGCCATATAGTCAAATGCCTGACCCACGGCATCCCGGACTTGGGCGGTCGCCTGCCCGGAACGCACTTTCACAAAGCCCCACACATCCGCAAATAAAATTCCCCTGCCGGCGGAAAGTAAAATTCGATGAATAATCTGCTCGTATTCTGGAAAAGGAATATTTTGACAGTTCACGTCAATTTTTGTAAAACGTTGGAATCGTCGGGAAAAATGGCTTCTTTAAAGCGTTTACACGGGATATATCAGTCAACATGAACTCAAACAGACAAACGGGGCTTGTGCAAAGCTACCTTACGCTGCTCAAAGGCAAGTGGGGGCAGTTATGGGGTATCTTTATTGTCTACTTAATCAAGCACTCGCCGGCCCTTGCACTGCCTATTGTAACCGCCGTGATGATCGATCTGGCGGTACAGACCCAGGACCCCCGCCGATTCTCGAAACTGCTGTTTTACTTTGCCCTGATGATGGTCCTTGTACTCCAGAATATCCCGACCCATATTCTTTATGCACGCATGCTCAGCAATGTGATGCGAGGAATCAGCCAGCAGTTAAGGCAGGACCTGTGCAGGCAACTGCAGCGGCTTTCGCTTCTGTATCATCATCGCTCAAATATCGGCAAGCTGCATTCCAAGGTGATTCGCGATATCGAAATTATCGAACAGACCCCACGAATTTTCAGCGAACAGATTTTCAGCTTTGTCTGTCCCCTCGCCATCGCCGTCGGGGTCATTGCCATACGAAAACCACAGGCCCTTTGGTTTTTTCTGATTGGCGTACCGATTGTCGTGCTGCTGCGAAATCAATTTGTCGAACCGGTCAACCGGAGCGCCCAAAATTACCGCCAATCAATCGAGTCAATGACGTCGTCGCTCAATGACATGCTCAATATGATTCCCATTACCCGCGCCCACGGGCTTGAAGATTTTCATGTCCACGAGGTGGATTCAAAAATTACCGACGTTTTTAAAAGAGGCAAAAATTTCGATACGATTTCCGCAATTTTCGGCTCATCCGCCTGGGTGGCAATGACGGCGGTTCATGTCATTTTTATCGCCGGTTCGGTCTATGCCAGCATGAAAGGGCTTATCAGCGTCGGCGACATTGTCCTGTTTAATTCCATGTTTCTGGTCCTGACCGGTCAGGTGATTATGATCCTCAATACTCTGCCTCAGTTAAGCCAGGCCCGCGAATCCATCGTCTCGGTACAAGAAGTCCTCAATTCTCCAGATCTGGAGGAAAACAGCGGCAAGAAACCTTTTGAAACTATCGAAGGCCGATTTGATTTTCTCGGCGTCCATTACCGCTATCCCGACACGGCCCAGCACGCTCTCGTGGATTTCAGCCTCGAAGTTCTCCCTGGCCAATCCATCGCCTTTATCGGCCCCAGCGGCTCAGGAAAATCTACCGTACTGTCAATGGTGCTTGGTTTTATACGGCCCAACACCGGCACCATCCGCATCGACGGCATGGATGTGATGGAAATGGATTTAAGAACCTACCGCAAACACGTGGGAGTTGTCACCCAGGACAGCATCTTCTTTTCCGGCACCGTCTTTGACAATGTGGCCTATGGACAGGATGACGATATTCAGGAGCAGGATATCCTCGATGCCCTCAAGGCCGCCGATGCCTATGATTTCGTACAGGCATTGCCCAACGGCCTGTATACGCACATGGGTGCAGACGGCCTGAAGTTTTCCGGCGGCCAGATGCAGCGGCTGGCCATCGCAAGAGCCATTGTCCGAAACCCCAAAGTCCTGATTCTCGATGAGGCCACCAGCTCGCTGGACACCGAATCGGAAAAGAAAATTCAGACAGCCATGGACAGACTGATGAAAAACCGCACCTCCTTCATCGTCGCCCACCGTATTTCAACGATTCAGAATGTTGACCGCATTGTCATTTTGGATCAAGGCAGAATCGTAGCTCAGGGCACCCCAGCTCAGCTTCTCAAAAACAATAAAATCCCATCTTTGGGATAAAAATGAAAACAATACAGCATAATTCCAACGAATTGATTATCCGCGACTGTGGCCTGACCGGATATGCGGAAATTCTGTCGCTTCAGCTTCAGCTTCTGGCCGACCGACAGGCCGACAAAATTCCCAACACCATCCTGCTGGTTGAACATCCGCCCGTCATCACGCTCGGCGCCCGCAAAAGCGAAAACAAACTCCTTGCCGACGAAATTACACTGAAAAACAAAGGCATCGAAATCATTACCATCGGTCGGGGCGGCGGAACCACCGCCCACAACCCCGGCCAGCTCGTCATTTATCCCATCGTCAAACTCAAAACCCTCAAGTTGGACGTACCCCAATTCGTCCGCCTCGTCGAACAACTCGGCCTCGAATTGCTCGATAAGTCAGGCGTTATCGCTCACCGACAGAAAGGTCTCCCCGGCCTCTGGGTCGGCAAAGAAAAAATCGCCTCCGTCGGCATCCAGATAAAAAAATGGGTCACAATGCACGGCATCGCCGTCAACATCTGCAATGATTTGACAATTTTTGATTATATCGTGCCCTGCGGACTGGAAAATGTTAAAATGACCTCCGCCGTCGAGCAAACCGGCAAACAATATAATATGCAGGATATTAAAAAAACCGCCGCCCAACTATGCGGACAATTATTTAGATAATAAAATGACAGAATCAAAACGCAAATTCCCGGATTGGCTCAAACGCCGTATCGGCTCCGGCCAAACTTTCGCCCACACGCACCACACCCTCGACACACTGGGTCTCGAAACCATCTGCACCAACGCCAACTGCCCCAACCGAGGCGACTGCTGGTCGCGCGGCACAGCCACCGTCCTCATCCTCGGCGCCATCTGCACCCGAAACTGCAAATTCTGTTCTGTCGCCCACGGCAAACCCCTGCCGCCGGATCCTACCGAGCCCGCGCGCGTTGCACAAATGGCCAAGGAAATGAAACTCAATTACTTAGTCATCACCAGTGTGGACCGCGACGACCTCTCCGATGGCGGCGCTTCGCATTTCCGCGATGTCATTCTCGCCTGCCGCAAAGAACTGCCGCATCTCGAATTCGAGCTTCTCGTCCCCGACTTCCGCGATTGCCAGGACAAGGCCATCGAAATTCTCTCGCCCGCACGCCCCTTTGTCTTCGGCCACAATATCGAAACCGTCCCCGCCCTCTATCCCGTCGCCCGCCCTGGCGGCGATTACCGGCGATCGCTCAACCTCCTCCAAAAAGCAAAACAAGCCTGGCCCGACACACAAACCAAATCCGCCATAATGCTCGGTCTCGGCGAAACCGACTCACAAATCACAGCCGTCCTCAACGACCTGCGCAGCGTCGGCTGTGATCGCATCGCCATCGGCCAATACCTCCAGCCAGACAAAAATTCCCTCGATGTCGTTGAATTTATCCCTCCCGAGAAATTCGACGCTTGGGCCAATAACGCCAAAAAACTGGGCTTTACCTGGGTGCAATCCTCTCCCTTCACCCGCAGCTCCTACCACGCCGAAAAAAAAACTCTATAAAATCGACCATCTGAATTCTGACATTCCATATATATATCGCAATATGCCATTCCGAACCCTTTGCGGGTAAGAAATCTGTTTTTCCCAATCCCGCCGAAGGCGGCTCCTTAATTTTGCCTTTTGATTTTTGCATTTTGAATTTTCACTTGTATCCCTCCGTTCTTCTATCCCTGCATCCTTGTTTTATCAGACCTTCCGATTTTTCCCCCGCCAAGACGTTTAATTGTTATCCTTTACTTAGATGGATGCATTTTTCTGGGGGTATAATGGAATGAATACACAAAAGAAAAAAACTGCTCGTCAAGGTATTGCGCTGATTGCCGCAATGATTTTCATCATTGTTTTTGCGGCAATCTCCGTCGGCTTTCTGAGTCTCAGTTCGGCCAATACCCAAATCGCGGATAATCACCGCGCCGGCAATAGCGCCTTCAATGCCGCATTGTCCGGCCTGGACTGCGCACGCTATTTGCTGGTCAAAGCGCATAATGCATACAAATCCTCTTCCGCTTATACCAGCAGTAAAACTATCGCCAATACCGTACTCGCAACCGAAGCCAATACAATGTGGAACAATATCTATACCCAGCTATGTGCCCAGTTGACCACAGTATCGAATCTCGGTTCAACAACGGTTAGCAAAGTTAATAATTCCTCTACGGGAGTCGGGCATATTATTGTTTCCGGCGTTCAGTACCAGGATTCCGGCAACACTTTCACAATTCAATATTCTCACACCGCCAATAGTCCCAATATGATCATTGCCTGTACCGGCACAGATGGAAATATCAGCCGGACGGCGGGAACATCCGTCGAAATCACCAAGCCAAAATTGAATTACGGCTTTGCGGGACGCGGACGGGTCTGGCTGGCCGGAAATACCACCATTCACGGCGACGTGTACAGCTCTTATGGATACAAATCCAACGGCTCCCTGCAATCCATGTCGCCCTTTAATACGACCTCCGACTCCGTCGTCGAAGGCGCCCTCAACACCATTCTCACTAAGACAGCTATCGACAACGCCGGCTATTATCAATTCGAAACGCTCGACGCCGACGGCAAACCTACTTATGCCGCCAATGACCAGTTGCAGGGCCAATACGAAGGCGTCAATTACGGCGCTCCTGCCTCCGATTTCGCTGGCATGGATATCAGAGACTACGATACGACCAAATACTATAATGACACACGCACGACAAATGGCGGCGGCGGCGATATCCCCTCTCCTTCGTCCTCACAATACACAGGCTCCGATACGCAGCTTGCCGGCCTTGGCTCTATTGCCGGGACGAAGTGGCGCTATGAGCGTTTCCCTCATGATTCGGGCAACTATACCACAGGCTCCGGCATCCAGGTCAAGAGGTACATCTACAAGAACCAGACCTTCAGCAATGTACGGTTGCCTGCCGACAAGAACGCCCTGTTTATCAATTGCACGTTCAATAACATCCTGTATGTGGATACAGGCAAGACGACAAGCAACTACAACAATGTCCGATTCGACAACTGCAACTTCAATGGCACGATTGTCAGCAATACGCCTCAAACCTTTAACTGGCAAAAGAATACGCTCTATTTCACGGGCAGCGCCGCCTTCCAAAACAATTCCGGCATCCAGGAAGCCACTATTTTGGCGCCTCATTTCAATGTCAACCTCGGCAATACCAACGCCGACAAAAGCAACAATAATACGCTGACCGGCGCCATTGTCGGCGGTATTGTTGATGTCCGTGGAAACGCCAATATCGAAGGCACAATTATTTCAATGGCCGATACGTCGTCCTATACGTCAGGCTATGTCTCCAACATCGGCGCCACACTCGACGACGGCGGTTCCGAAACCACCCGCATTGATGATATCGGTACAATTGACATCACCCCCCGTATCGACGGAACGCTGCCTTACGGCATCAAAACACCCGTCGTATTGAATATGAATACCTCGGCCTTCACTGCAAACTATAACGAAAACTGAAAAGGAAGCCAAACTGAATCTTTTTCTGGAAAGGAATAACAAAATGAAACGACTTATGACAACAATGCTCATCCTGACACTTCTGCTGCTCGCAATTCAGATGCCTTTGATGGCACAAAGCTTCGCCGACTGGCAGACCGGCGCCGTATGTATGACCGACGGTGATGAAGGCGCCGCAGAACAGCCCGCCGACCCTAATGATGGCGGCGGAGGCGTAGAAACGCCCGAATAAATGCCGCCGTTTCACGCAAACACAAAAGGCCGTTGCTCACGTGAGCCTCGGCCTTTTTATTTTATCCATCTGACGCCCTGCGCGTCACTCCGAACAAATGTGAGGAGCCTGTTAAACTGAGCCCGGCCCTTTGGGCCGCTTGCCCTGCCGTAGTTCTAACGAAGACGGGTCCTCAATTTTGCATTTTGATTTTTGCCTTTTGATTTTTATTTCCCTCTCTGCCCAGGCCAAAGCATCACCTGCAAACGCGGCCCGAACGAAAATCCCGTATTCAGACAGTAATCCGCTATCCACTGCGATTTATCAAGGTACGCCTTCCGCTCCGCCGCCTGCGGCATCAAAAACACCGACTCCGGCCGGACCTTCGGCAATTGCCCCACAAACCGCACGATTTCGTCGAGGTCGCCTCGGCTGTCCACAACAAACTTAAGCTGACAGGGATAGTGCTTGAGCAAGTCTTTTACCACGCTGACGTTAAGACGGATGGATTCATGCACCGTCGCATGGGCCGGCGTCGAATTCGACAGCTTCGGGCTGATACTCATCAGCTCGCACGGCAGCCCCCCCACAAACATAATCCCCGCCGTCTCAATGGTAATATGCACGCCCGGCCGACGAATCGCCTTAAGCAGCTCCGGCAGCTTCGGCTGCGTCATCGGCTCGCCCCCTGTAATCACAATATGACCGGCTGGGTACCGGTTGATTTGCTCACAAAGCCATGCTTTGGCGTATTTCGTCCCCGCCGATGGGCTTTGCGCGTCCGGCGTATCGCACCACCGGCAACGCAGCGGACAGCCCGCAAGACGAATAAACACGCTCGGCACCCCCGCCAATTGCCCCTCGCCCTGCAAACTATAGAATATCTCGTTTATGACCATATACTCAATGTCGCCGATTTCCAAAAAAAATCAAGCTCCTTTTTCTTGCCGCGTCGAAACTTTTGCGAAGACGGGTCCACTTCGTCCACGGTGTCCATTACGTCCATCCGCCCCGGCGGATTCCATAATTTTGCCTTTCTTGTCCGTCATAGCTGGTTTCTGCGTAGCTGGCCTCAGCGAAGCAGAATAGCGACGACGGATGATTTTTAACTTTTGCCCTTTGTCTTTGTTCCATCCCTGCATACCTGCATACCTGCATTCCTGCATACTTAGTCAAAATTACGATTGCACTATCCTGCTGTCTTATAAAATTCCATAAATTTTTAACTCCATTCCCCATAAAGACTTGCCTCTTTTCCCCCCTCCAAAAATCACGACTTTTCGACACGGCTGTGCAAGTAGCGGGTAATTACAGTGGGCCGTTTTTCCGCCCTTGTGGTTCTTTGAAAAGTAAATGCGGCCAGCCTTCACAAAACTGCGGAAACTCCGTGTAAAAATAAAAAATCTGAGTCCTGTTTGTCCTGTAAATCCCGTCCAATAAGTTTTTTTGGAAAAACAAACCCATTTCAAAAATCGATAACTTATTACAAAGAAAGGACTAATCTCAAAAACGCAAAATCAAAGCAAACCCAAACAAACCCAATCTCAACACGAGCTTAACAATTCGCGGATAACTTTGAATGTATGCTGAATTCGGTCCGCTATTTAGACCGGCATGAGGGAACCGATATCAGAATCATAACCCCTAAATCCAGTTTCCACTCCTCCGTCTCCCCGGTATCGCAGGACGGCCGGAGAGAGGGTGAATCCTCAAAATTTTCGAGAAACTCTTTGTCGTGTTCGCTGCTCATGTTGTTTCCCGTGGAATTTGGGTCTTCCAAAGCAAAAAAATGAGAGATAATCTACTTTTATTTATAATAATATTTTCAAACAAACGGGAAGCGAAATATGAGAAAATCCGGATAAAAATACTCCACCGCCATAACTCGACATATTATCACCCCTGCCGTCCTGAAAAAGCGGGCCGGCCGTATTAAAAATGAAGCATGGGGAGAGATTGCACGGGAAAACCCCTTGCGAAACGTCAGAAAAGCGGGTACAATCCCGCCCTCGAAAGACCTTTAAAAGGCGGCATAGCTCAGTTGGTAGAGCGCGGGATTCATAAGCCCAAGGTCAGTGGTTCGACTCCACTTGCCGCCAGTGTCGCTGAAATCCGGGGGTTTTATGCCCGATGGATTCAGTTTTTTTGTTGTTTGCCCCCATCGTCTAGAGGCCCAGGACATCGGGTTCTCATCCCGGAAACAGGGGTTCGAATCCCCTTGGGGGTATTTTTTCAAGATTAAATATCAAAAGTCAAAACTTAAAATTAAGGACTGCCCGCGGGCTGAGCTTCTTTACCCCGGCCCGGCGGATCATCAACGATGGACATTTCTGATCAAGCCACACTTGACCTGCGTTATATGCGAATGGCGCTGGGCCAGGCGGAGATTGCGGAGGCCAACGGCGACGTGCCCATCGGCGTGGTCATTGTGTACGGAAATCGCGTGGTCGCCAAGGCCTACAATCAGCGGCAGCAGTTAAATGACCCGACGGCACACGCGGAGATTGTCGCTCTGACACAGGCGGCCGAGGCGGTTGGCAACTGGCGGCTTGAGGGCTGCACCATTTACGTCACGCTTGAGCCTTGCCCGATGTGTGCCGGGGCGCTGGTGCTGGCACGGATTGACCGGCTGGTGTATGGAACCGACGACCCCAAGGCCGGGGCATGCGGAAGTTTATACAACATCACGCAGGATGCTCGTTTGAATCATCGCGTGGAAATTACTTCGGGCGTTTTGATGGAGGAGTGTAAATCGCAATTGCAGGCGTTTTTTCAGCGGCGGCGCCAGGAAAATCGCAGTGAACAATAGGTCTTCTCTGAGCCGGCGGAGCTACGACAACCGTCCCTTGAAATCCTCATAAGTAAAGTGCCGCTGAATATGGTATTGGTCTTTGGCCGGGTCGTAAAGGATGATATCAGGCAGATTGATGCCGTTGAACATGGTATTTTTGACCATGGTGTAATGGGCCATATCGCGGAAGATGAGTTTGTCGCCGACCGCCAGCGGCTTATCGAAAGAATAATCGCCGATGACGTCGCCCGCAAGACACGTCGGGCCTGCCAGGCGATAGGTGTGAGTTTTTTTGCCGGGCAGGTCGCCAGTGGTGATGTCGGGCCGATACGGCATTTCCAATACATCGGGCATGTGGGCGGAGGCGGAGGTGTCGAGAATGGCGATATCCATCGCGTTGTGAACGATGTCCAGTACTGAGGCGATAAGTACGCCGGTGTTGAGAGCGATAGCTTCGCCGGGTTCGAGATAAATAGTCTTAATATTGGGGTATCGCGTATAAAAATCGGTAATCAGGCTGCATAACAGGTCGATGTCGTAGTCCGGCCGAGTGATATGATGGCCGCCGCCGAAATTGACCCATTGCATTTTTCGGATAACATTGCCGAATTGCTTTTCGACGGCGGGCAGCGTTCTTTGCAATGAATCGGCGTTGAGTTCGCAGAGTGTGTGAAAATGCAGGCCCGTGATGCCATCGAGCCGGTCGGGCCTGAAAAATTCGAGTGTTGTACCGAGTCGTGAGCCGGGGGCGCAGGGGTCGTAGATTTTTGTTTTGACCTCCGAATGCATCGGATTGATGCGGATGCCGCATTGGATTTTGCGCGGGGCATTGAGGATTTTATTCTTGAAATGCGTCCACTGGGTGAAGGAATTGAAAACGATATCGTCAACAATTTGGATGTATTGATCCATTTCGTCGTCGCGGTAGGCCGGGGCGCAAAGATGGACTTCGCCGCCGAAATACTCGCGGGCGAGTTTAGCCTCGTGCAGACTGCTGGCCGCGGCACCGGCTAAATACTGCTTACACAGACCGAAGGTACTCCATGCGGCGAAGCCTTTGAGAGCAAGGAGGATTTTGCAGTTCGTCCGCGCCTGCACAGACTTCAATATTTCCAGGTTCTTGCGTAACAGACCTAAATCAATCACATAGCACGGTGTCTGCACTTTATTCACATCGTAAGTCAATTTTATACTCTCCATTACAAATCCAGATTGAAACCAGCTATTCAACTCAATGTCTGTGGAGGTATTATAGCAGTTGTCTTTGTCTGCCTAAACAAAAAAAGGGACAGGCCGTTAGAGCCAGTCCCTTTTCAAAAATGGCGGGGAGTGGATTCGAACCACTGACCTCCGGGTTATGAGCCCGACGAGCTACCAGACTGCTCTACCCCGCGTTCAATAGATTATTCAGTGTATCACAAACCCAAAGTATTAGCAATCTCTTTGAGAAAGTTAAATATTCATTTTTTCTTTGATTTTTTGCAGGATCTCCTCGGCCCTGCCGGGCGCATACTTCGACGCAGGCCACTGTGTGAACAGGCCGTCATTATCTTTACGCGGAACGATATGAAAATGCAGATGCTTAACGACCTGACCGGCCTGGGAGCCATTATTGCACAGGATATTATACGCCGGGGCGCTGACGGCCGCGGTAATCGCCTTTGCAACAGGCCCCAGTGCAGCTATAACTTCAGCCAAAATCGCCGGGGGACACTGGTCCAGCCGTTCATAATGCGCTTTGGGCACAAGGACCGTATGGCCTTCGCTGACAGGGCCGATATCCAGAAACGCCAAAACCGCTGGATTTTCGAACACTTTATAACAGGGAATCTGGCCGGCAACGATTTTACAAAAGATGCAATTTGTTTGTTCTGTGGGCATTGCTGAAAACCTTTCCATTCTGCTTTGCTGTTTCTTTTATCATACAGCAAAATGCATCCCTGTCAAGGGATAAAAAAAGCCCGATGAACTTGCAATCCACCGGGCTTTTGGATTCTGTTTTATTCAGTCTTCTTGGCCTTCTTTTTCTTTTTGTCGGTGGTCTTTTTTCCCTTCTTTTCTTTCTTTTCATGCCCGACCAACTGCAGCAGCACCACTTTGCTATTATCACCCATGCGGGGTTTTGCCAGTTTGACGATACGGGTATATCCGCCCGGCCTGTCCAAAAACTGCGGAGCGATATCGCTGAACAGTTTACCGACCACGGTGCCCTTGCGGACATTCTGGCTATTCTCTTCGACATAAATCGCCCGGTTATTCAACGTGGAAATCACCTGGCGACGGGCGTGAAGCGTTCCCATCTTGGCCTTGGTAATCAGTTTCTCAGCGAATCGCTGAACTTCTTTTGCTTTTTGAATCGTGGTGGAAATTGTCCCGTATTCAAACAGCGAAGATGCCATATTCCGCAACATCGCTCTGCGGTGTTCGCTGGTCCGATTCAAACGTCTTCCGGCTCGTAAATGATGCATATCAACTCACCCTTTTCTTGCGGTTATTTCGACTTTATATTCGACTTACGACACATCCGTCATTCCCAGCGACAGGCCGAGGTCCGCCAATTTCTGGCGTACTTCCCGAAGGCTGGTTTTACCGAAACTGCGAATTTTCAGCAGGTCCGCCTCGGTCATCGCGACCAACTGGCCGACCGTCTGGACATTGTTCGATTCCAAACAGTTGCTGGAACGCACCGTCAGATTGAGCTGCTCAATCGACATCGCCAGTTTCTCCGCCATCTCTACGCCGGTCTGAACGGTTTCCGTTTCCGCCGTCGAAATTTCCTGATCCACGGCCTCGTCGCCGATTTCGGTATACTGAACAAACGGATTAATATATTTTCTCAGGATTTTTGCCGATTCGACCATTGCCATCTGCGGGGTTACCGTCCCGTCGGTCCAGATTTCGAGAATCAGCTTATCATAATTAGTCCGCTGGCCGACACGTGTATCTTCAATTTTATATCGTACCCGCACCACCGGCGAATAAATGGCATCCACATCAATCAGACCCATTTCCTGGTCGAACCGATCTTTCTGGGCGATGCGTTCGGAAGCGGGCGAATAACCGCGTCCCACACCGATACCCAACTCCATTTCAAACTTGACGTCTTCGGTCAATGTGGCCAGCACAAGGTCTTTGTTGATAACCTCGACGGAAGCATCGCACTCAATCATCGCCGCGGTCACTTTGCCCGCCTTTTTGACGGAAACTTTCATTGTCTTCGGCTGGTCTCCCTGCATCCGCACAACCAACTGTTTGACGTTGAGCACGATGTCGGTAATATCTTCCATCACCCCTTTAATCATGGTGAACTCATGATCCACGCCGGCGATCCGTATCCATTCCACGGCACAGCCTTCCAGCGACGACAACAGCACACGACGCAGACTGTTTCCAATGGTGGTTCCGAAACCACGTTCAAACGGTTCAATCATGAACCGACCATACCGGTCATCGGAAACCTGCTCATCGCGAAGCACCCGTGTCGGTAATTCCAGACCTCTCCACGTTATTCTCATATCAAGCCTCTCAATTGGGGCGGATGTTCTCAGTGTCTAAAACAGAAGGCACGTCCTTCGACACTCTCCGGTATCCACCCTGTCAATAAAATCATTTTCCGTTTATTTATCTTGAGCAGAATTCCACGACCAGTTGTTCTTCGACCGCCAATTGAACATCATCGCGTGTCGGCAGCGCCACCACCGTCGCCATCGGCTTGGAAACGTCCAATTGCAGCCAACCCTGTACAGCGAAATTCGGGTTGCTTTCCAACTGCGCTTTGACTTTTTTGCGGGTCTTTTCGGAATTCTTCAGCGTAATCTTGTCACCTATTTTAACCTGCGTGCTCGGAATATCCACACGACGTCCATTCAGACAGATATGGCCGTGTGAAATAAGCAGTCGGGCGGCCTTCCTGGACGGCGCGAAATTGAGCTTATAGACCACGTTGTCCAGGCGCCGTTCCAGAAACTCCAGCAGCCGTTTCCCGGTGTCCCCTTTTCCTTTATTGGCCAGCTCGTAAGTCCGCATAAACTGCGTATCCATCAGGCCGTAGTAACGTTTCATCTTCTGCTTTTCGCGAAGACGAACCGCATAGTTGCTGCCACGACCTTTTCGCCAGCCGTGCTGGCCGGGAGCCTGACTCCGCTGACGTTTTTCAATGGCGCACTTGCCGGTTTCGCACCGCGTGCCTTTTAACATCAGCTTCATTCCCTCTCGACGGCAAAGCCTGCATGACGCTTCAAGATAACGTCCCATATCACTTGTTTCCTTAGTTTATCATTTCATTCACTGGTTCTGTTTTTTTATACACGCCGGCGTTTAGGCGGACGGCAACCGTTGTGCGGAATCGGCGTGACGTCTTCAATCGACGAAATACGCAGGCCGGCCTGCTGAATCGCTGAAATCGCCGATTCCCGACCGGAACCCGGACCTTTGACGCGGATTTCCACTTCGCGAAGACCATACCGCATGGCGGTGCGGGCGCATTTTTCCGCTGCTTTTTGTGCCGCGAAAGGTGTACTCTTTCGCGAACCTTTAAAGCCCACCGAACCGCCCGAATCCTGACAAATGGCGGCGCCCTCGGTATCCGTAATTGAAATCAAGGTATTATTGAAAGTGGCCTTGATATACACAACGCCCCGAACAACGCTTTTTCTGACTTTCTTTTTGGTACTTTTTGCCATGTTCCCTACAATCCCAAATCACTTGTGGTTTTCATTTTTTATGAAACCCGGTTATGTCTTCTTACCGCATTTCTTTAACGCTCTTCTTGCCGGCCACGGTCTTGCGTTTGCCTTTGCGTGTGCGTGCATTACTCTGCGTCTGCTGACCGCGAACGGGAAGACCCCGCTTATGACGAATACCGCGATAGCAGCCGATTTCCCGCAATCGCGAGATATCCTGCGAGACCTGACGGCGAAGCTGTCCTTCAACCACGAGGTCGCGGTCGATAATCTGGCTGATCCGGCTGACTTCGTCTTCGGTCAGCTTGCCCGCCCGAACCTGTGCATCGACTTGCGCTTCTTTAAGTATTTTCCGAGCCAGATGTTTTCCCACACCGTGGATATATGCCAGCGAAATCCACGCCGGCTTATCATTCGGAATATCAACACCTACAATACGCGGCATATAGTCTCCTGTAATTCTTTACGTTTTCGAATACCTTAACCCTGGCGCTGCTTATGCCGGGGATTGGCCGGGCAGATGACCCGCAAAACCCCTTTGCGCCGAATCAACTTACAACTTTCACAAATCCGCTTGACTGAACTGCGTACTTTCATAATTACACCTTATTGAACCGCTAACCTCGTAAAATAATTCTGCCCTTGCTTAAATCGTAAGGGCTCATTTCAACAATCACTTTATCCCCGGGCAGTATCCGGATGAAATGCATACGCATTTTCCCGGACACATGAGCCATAATACGATGGCCATTTTCCAGCTCCACCCGAAACATCGCGTTGGGCAGGGCGTCAATGACTTTCGCATCAACCCGGATTGCATCTTGTTTAGGCATACTCTTTTTCTGTTCTCAGCTTTCTTTGCCGTCCGTCAAAACCTCGCAGCCGCTCGGCGTAATCGCGAGGGTATGTTCAAAATGCGCTGAACATTTGCCATCCCGCGTGACCACCGTCCAGCCATCCGACAAAGTTCGAACCGCATACTTTCCCGCATTGACCATCGGTTCCACCGCCAAGACCATGCCTTCCCGCAAAAGAATATCGTTTCGCAGGAGGTCCCGACTCACGAAATTGGGTACTTTCGGGTCTTCGTGCATTTCCGTGCCGATGCCGTGGCCCACAAAATCCCGAACAACGGAAAACCCGGCCTGTTTGGCACAGTCTTCCATTTTGCCCGCGATGGAACTCCACAGGATTCCGGGGGCCGCGTTTTCAATCGCGATATCCAGCAGTCTGCGGGTGATATCCATCAGTTTCTGCTTTTGGGGCGAAACCGAACCAATTCCAAAGGTCGCCGCCGCGTCGCCGCAGTAGCCGTCCAGCTTCACGCCGAAATCGACACTGAGAATATCCCCCTGCCGCAAAATCACTGCGGGAGACGGAATCCCATGAACCAATTGTTCATTGAGCGAGGCACAAATCGCTCCGGGAAACGGCATTCCTCCGCCGGGGCAAGGCACACCACGAAACAGAGCAATGGCTCCCGCCGCAACAGTCATTTGCACCGCCAAGTCATCCAACTGAGCCGTATTGACCCCTGGTTTGGCACATTCCTGAAGTTTTGAAAGAACCTTCGCAACGACCGCTCCGGCCCTGCGAATCATCTGTATTTCCCGTCGGCTCCGCAGCGTAATCGCCATGGCCAACCAATCTGCTATTTCAAGCTATCGAGCTTTTGAAAAATCGCCTCGGAAACCCGATCAATTTCCCGAGAGGCGTCAACGTTCAAAATCACAGCGTTTTTCTTCTGATAATATCCCACCACCGCCGACGTCTGCTCGTGATAAGTCTTCAGCCGGTTGGATACTACTTCGGGCTTGTCATCCGCCCGCTGCACCAGGCTTCCACAGCCTTTATCACACTGCCCTTCCACTTTGGGCTTCAGCGTCTGAACGTGATACACCGCTCCGCATTTAGGAAAACTGCGACGCCCCGTCATCCGCGGCAGAATCAATGAATCATCCACCACAAGATTGACAATGGCATCGACTTTTTCGCCAGCATTGGCCAGCGCTTTATCCAATCCCTTGGCCTGAACGGTGGTACGCGGAAAACCGTCCAGCACATATCCTTTCGGCGTTTTTTTCATCGCCGCAATCATCATATCAATAATCAAATCGTCCGGCACCAGCGCCCCTGAATCCATATAGCTCTGGGCTTTTTTGCCCAAGGCGCTGCCGGCGGTTCGTTCAGCCCGCAGGATATCCCCGCTGGACAGATGCGCAGCACCGTATTTATCAATAATTCGCTTACATTGGGTGCCTTTGCCGGCGCCGGGCGGTCCAAGTAATATCAGTCTCACCACCGGGACGCTCCTTTTATTTTACCCGCTTCGGAGAATCCCTCATAATTGCGCATCAGCAGGTTGGCTTCAATCCGCTGGACCAAATCCAAAGAAACGCTGACAACAATCAGTAAGCCCGTACCGCCAAGATAAGACGAAACGATATAACTGACACCCACTAGTCCTGTCACCAGACTGGGTACGACGGCGATAAAAGCCAAAAACGCCGCACCGAAAAACGTGATGCGAACCATCACGGTTTCAAGGTACTCGGCGGTTCGCTGTCCCGGACGAAGACCCGGAATAAAACTGCCGCGGTCGCGCAGATTTTTGGCCATATCTTTAGGTTGAAACTGCACCGTCGTCCAGAAGAACGCAAAGACAAAAATCATAAGAATATAAATCACATTGTAGGTATAGGCGGTAGGCTGAAACGCCCCGTCAATTACATCCAGAATCCGGTTCGGAAAAGCGTTTTTGAACCAGCCTGTAACCACCGACGGGAAAACCATCAAACTGGACGCGAAAATAATGGGCATCACGCCGCCGTGATTGACCCGCAGAGGCAAATAATGCCGCTGCCCGCCATAAGACCGCATACCCCGCATCTGTTTGGCCTGCTGAATTGGAATTCTCCGCTGTCCCTGCGTAATGAGAATCGCGCCGGCGACGACAAAAATAAACGCCGCCACCAAAAAGATCAACGTCCCCGGTCCATATTTTCCGGGTGAAACGCCAACCTGAAATTCCATATTCTGATAAACCTGACTCATTGCCGCAGGCATCCGAGATAAAATACCCGCCATAATTAAGAGGCTGATACCGTTGCCGATACCGTATTCGTCAATCTGTTCGCCCAGCCACATTAAAAACATTGTCCCGGCCGTCATCCCGACGACACCCATCAAAATCGCCTGGACTTTCATCCCTGGATAGATACACCCGCTCAGTGCCGTCATTCGCATATACATCATTGCATTTAAAACGCAAAGGGGGACGGTCAGATAACGTGTGTATTCCTGAATTTTTTTATACCCGGTCGCACCTTCCTGACGCAGCTTTTTCAGCGAAGGAAGCACCTCACCGAGCAGCATTAAAATAATAGACGCGGAAATATAGGGCATAATGCCCAGCCCGAACAGACTGCTTCGGCTCAGCGTTCCGCCGCTGAACATTTCCAGAGTCTCGCTGGCCCGACTTAACGGACTGCTGGTGTCCTTCGTCTGGCTTTGCGCCGCGATGGCTTCCTGGTTAAATCCGGGCACTGGAATATAAAACCCAATTCTGTAGATGCACAACAGTGCGGCCGTGAACAGAATCTTGTTCCTTAAGTCCGGTATTTTGAAGATATTGACAAATGTTCCGAGCATCTGAAAATCCTTTTTGGCGGTGACACTCAGGCCACGATTTTAACAGTTCCGCCGCAACCGGCGATTTTCTGTTCGGCGCTTTTACTGAATTTATGGGCACAGACTATCAGTTTCTTGGTCATATCGCCATCGCCTAAAATTTTAACCCTGCTGTTGAGGCTGCCCACCAGACCGGCCCCGACCAGTTCAGTCAATCCAACCTGATCCCCATCGGCGAAAATCCGATCCAGCTGCGATACATTGACCACCTCATAGCGGACGGTAAAATTCACATTACTGAACCCCCGTTTCGGCAAACGCCGAAACAGCGGCATCTGGCCGCCTTCAAATACCAAAGGAAGAGAGAAACCAGAACGACTGCGGTCGCCTTTATGACCCCGACCGCTGGTCTTTCCGTGACCGCTTCCTTTGCCGCGCCCTACTCGTTTGCGCTTCTGATATGCTCCGGCAATAGAGGTAATTTCATGAATATACATCGCACTCACGTCCTTTTTTAAGCTTCAATCTGTACGCCGCGAAGAGTTTCTACCGTTTCTTTGTTGCGTAATTTCAGCAACCCGTTCATCACGGCTTTAACCACATTCTTGGGCGAACGGCTGCCATAGACTTTGGTCAGCACATTTCGCACCCCAGCCAGTTCCAACACCGCTCTGGCGCTGGAGCCTGCGATGACGCCGGTTCCGGGACCGGCCGGAAGCATAATCACATCCGTCGCCCGGCACTTGCCATGTACCTCATGCGGCAGAGAATCATTGACAACCGTGATTTTTTTGAGGTTCTTTTTAGCATCCTTGATCGCTTTTTCTACGGCCGGGGGCACTTCATTGGCTTTGCCATACCCTATGCCCACCGTTCCGTTACGATCGCCGACCGCCACCAATGCCGCGAAGCTGAACCGTCTTCCGCCTTTAACCACTTTGGCATTGCGAAAGACTTTCACCACCGCATCTTCCAGCGTCCCTTCGCCATGCATTTCTGTTCTGTCTTCAGCCAACTTTGTTCTCCGTTTTCAAAAACCTGTTTACGGTTTTTCCGCAGTTTGTGCCGTCCCTTAGAACGTCAGTCCGCCTTTGCGGGCCGCATCGGCCAGCGATTTAATCCGCCCGTGATACTTGCCGCCATTGCGATCAAAACACACGGCCTTAATGCCAACTTCCATTGCCCGTTTGGCCAGGACCGTTCCCACCGCCTCAGCCGCTTCTTTGTTGCCCGTTTTTTTAAGTGTTTCCCTGAGTCCTTTGACCATGGTGCTGGCCGAAACCAGCGTGACCCCGGACACATCATCAATAATCTGAGCATAAATATGCCGAGTGGAGCGAAATACCACCAGTCTTGGCCGCTCGGAAGTTCCGAAAACTTTTCGCCGCGAACGCCAGTTCCGATGTTCTCTGGCCTTTTGTATTTTTTCTTTCAACATAGTCGTACGTATCCTGATTTATCTGTTCGGGCAGCCGTTACGCTGCGATTTTATTTGTCTCTTTATGCTCCGCCGGAAGCCAGGGCTTTACCTTCCTTGCGAACGACGTGCTCATCCGCAAAACGAATCCCTTTGCCTTGGTACGGTTCCGGGGGACGAACACGGCGAACGTTGGCGGCAAACTGCCCCAGCATGTGCTTATCCGCGCTGGTAAGCGAGAAAAGCGCGGGAACTTCGTTGCCCTTGGTGGCGGGAATCTTGATTTCCACTTTCACCACTTTTGGAATAGGTAAAACCACCGGATTGCAGTAACCGACCGTCAGAACCAGCTTCCCGCCCTGTTCCTTAACGTTATAGCCGGTACCGAAAATCTGTATGTCCTGCTGAAACCCTTTGCTGACACCGAGAATCAGATTATTCAGCAGCGCCCGCGTCGTGCCGTGCATGGCATTCTTCGCGCGGTCTTCGGGGGCCGGATTATCCACCCTGATCTGGCCGCCTTCCACTTTTACCGTAATCCCCGGGTGGCATTTCATTTCCAGAGTGCCTTTAGGCCCGCTGGCTTTAATAACCCCGCCCTGCAGTTCCACTTTGACGCCAGACGGAATAACGATTGGTTTTTTTCCTATACGACTCATTTAGCTCACCGTACAAATTAATTCGCCGCCGATATTTTCCTTGCGGCATTGCCTGTCACTTAATATTCCTTTGCTGGTGGAAAGAATCGAGATTCCCATTCCGCCCAGAACTTTGGGCAAATCGTCCACGCCGCAATACATCCGCCGACCGGGCGTGCTGGACCGCTGAATTTCGTTGATGATATGGTCGCCGGCCGGCGTGTACTTCAACCGGATTTTCAGCAGACCCTGCTTATCATCTTCGATGCAGTCGAAATCGGAGATAAACCCTTCTTCTTTGAGCACCGCAGCCACGCCACGACATGCTTTGGAAGAAGCAATTGTCACTTCCGGCTTGCCGACACGACCGGCATTCCGAACTCGGGTCAGCATATCCGCAATGGGATCACTTAAACTCATTCATTCCACTCCAAAACGATTTTTCATTTTTGATTCTTCTGAATTACCAACTGGCTTTCTTGACGCCCGGAAGCTTGCCTTCATTGGCCATTCTCCGGAAGCAAATTCGGCAAATCTTGAATTTACGATATACCGCTCTTGCCCGCCCGCAAATCTGGCAGCGGGTATAGGCCCGGCTGCGGTATTTAGGTTTTCCGCTTGCCTTGTTTTCCAGCGCCTTGGTTGACATAATCTGCTCCGAACTCCTGATTTACCGTTTTTGCCGTTTATGATTTAAAAGGCATCCCGAACATCCGCAGCAGCTCCCGACTTTCTCCGTCGGTTTGCGCGTTGGTCACAAACGTGATATTCATTCCCTGCTGATGTTCAATTTTAGCCGGATCGATTTCCGGGAATACGCTTTGTTCATCCAGTCCCATGGAGAAATTGCCGCGGCCGTCAAATCCATTGGGGCTCAGGCCGCGGAAGTCTTTGACGCGGGGAATCACCAGGTTAATCAGGCGATCCAGAAACTCGTACATTCTTTCCCGACGCAGCGTCACTTTCAAACCCGTCTTGTCGCCCTGGCGAACCTTAAAATTCGACACGCTCTTGCGGGACTTGCAAACCAATGGCTTTTGCGCGGTGATGGTGGTTATGTCCTTGGTCGCCAGTTCCATAAATTTCTTGTCAGCAACGGCCTTGCCCAGTCCCATCGACACCACGATTTTTTGCAGCCGCGGCACGGCCATCACAGTGCTATAGCCGAACTTTTCTTTCATCGCGGGAGCGATTTTACTTTTGTATATCTCTTTTAGACGAGCCATGAATCAATTCCTCATGCTACTTTTTTTTCATTGCCCTGGTGACGACGCCGATTTCACCGCCGTCTATACCGAGGCGTTTCTTATTGCCTTTGCCATCCATCTCAAACCGTACACGCATCCCTTTTCCGCTTTTTGGACTGACCGGCAAAACATTGCTCATGTGAATCGGTTTTTCAATCCGAATCCGTCCGCCCTGCGGATTTTTCTGGGAAGGGCGCACATGTTTGTACGCCAGGTTGACGCCTTCCACGACGATGCGATCTTTGTCCGGTATGACCCGCAACACCTTGGCGGTCACGCCTTTGCTGTCGCCGGAAATAACTTGAACCGTATCGCCTTTTTTTACATGCATTGCCATATCAAGATACCCTGCCTGCGGCCTGCGTTATACCACTTCGCTGGCCAGCGAAATAATTTTCATGAAATTTTTATCCCGTAATTCGCGTGGAACCGCGCCGAAAATACGCGTTCCGATCGGATTTTTTTCGGCATCGATAATCACCGCGGCATTGCTGTCAAACCGAACATAACTGCCGTCGGGCCGGCGAACCGGGAATTTAGTCCGCACCACAACGCACTTATACACTTTTTTGCGGTCCAACTGGCAACTGGGCAGATACTTCTTGATCGCGACGCAGATGATATCACCCACCGTAGCCGTCACACGGGTGTACTTGCCTAACCGAGCGCTGCTCTTGCCCAGCACACGAATACACTGTGCTTCCTTGACGCCGCTGTTGTCGGCAATTTCTACCATGGTTTCCTGTTGTATCACGGCTGTTCCTTTACTCTTCAACAACTGCTTTTTGAACTATACTGACCAGACGCCAGTTTTTCGTCTTGCTGATGGGTCTGCATTCGGCGATTTCCACGGTATCGCCTTTGGCGGCAATATTTTTCGGGTCATGCACCGAAAGCCGCGTTCGCCGACGCATATACTTTCCATATTTCGGGTGACGCATCAGATAGTCTATTTGAACCTTTACGGTCTGATCGCCGCTTTTTCCGATCACCACGGCACGCTGTGTTTTTTCTGCTTGTTTTTCCATATTTGCCTATTGACCCTTGATTTCGTCCTGACGCATAATGGTCTTAATGCGAGCGATATCTTTGCGAACATTCCGGAGGGCGTGCCGATTGGGAAGGTTCTCGGTCACAGCCTGGCAGCGTAACTCATACAGTTTTTTATTCATCTCCTGGAGCTTTTCCATGCGTTCATCGCCGCGCAGATCTCGAATTTGCGAAGATTTCATTGCCGCTATCCTTTCTTATCCTATCGCATGCCGACGGGTAATCAGCCGGCAATGAATCGGCATCTTATGCGCCACTCGCGACAGCGCCAATCTGGCTACATGTTCATCCACACCGCCGATTTCAAACATCACCGTGCCGGGCTTGACGCGAGCCACCCAGCCTTCTATTTCCGCTTTACCTTTGCCCATACGGGTTTCCAGCGGTTTTGCCGAATACGAATGATTCGGGAAAATCCGGATATAAACTTTTCCTTCACGATGCAGAAAATGTGTCGCCGCCACACGTCCGGCCTCGATTTGTTTACCTGTAATCCAGCTTCCCTCGAGAGCCTGCAGGCCGTATTCTCCAAAGGCCACATAATTGCATCGACAGGCGTTGCCGCGCATCCGGCCTCGCTGCTGCTTGCGGTATTTAACTCGTTTTGGCATTAACGCCATAATTCACGTTCCTTATTCGAACACATCCGTTTAGTTGTTTTCCGCCGGGCCGGTTTCATTACGAGGCTCAGCCGTTTCTTCCACTGCCGGTGCTGAAGCCGGAGCAACGCGGGCATGCGACGTATCCTGACGGGACCGTCGACCTCTTGCCGCACCACCACCTCTTGCCGTACCGCCACCATCCCTGCCGCCACCGCTGCCATCCCTGCCTCCACCACTGCGTCCCTGACGACGAGGTCTGCCGCCACCGCCAGTCGGAACTATGACTTCCTCGCCGAATTTACCTTTGTAAATCCACACCTTGATGCCGATGCACCCGTATGTTGTCACCGCAGTGGCGGTGGCGTAATCCACGTTGGCATCGAGCATCTGCAGCGGAATTGAACCCTTTTTCTGGCATTCGCTGCGGGCGATTTCCGCACCGCCGAGACGACCGCCGATAATAATCTTGACTCCTTTGGCCCCGGCATTCAGCGCGTTTTCGCAGGCCATTTTCATCACGCGGCGAAACGCCGCGCGTTTTTTCAGTTGCTCGGAAATACCCTCCGCCACCAATTTGCTGTCCAGCGAAGGCTCTTTAATCTCTATCACATTGATGTTAACCTTACGGTCAATGAGGCTTTCGACCTCTTCCCGCAGCTTATCGACTTCGGCGCCGCGCGGGCCGATGACCATCCCCGGCCGGGCGGTATGCAGGGTTATTTTCACTTCATTGCGGGTACGGGCGATTTCCGTCTTGGCCACCGCAGCATAAGGGGGCTGACGATTAAACTTCCTGTCAACAAATTCACGGATACGATCGTCTTCGACAAGAAACTCGCCATAGTTGGCCTTGGGAGCAAACCATTTACTCTGCCAGTCCAGCGTAATTCCCGTTCTGAACCCGATTGGTGATGTTTTCTGACCCATATTAACCCTGTTTCGTTATTAAAATTCCGTTACGGTCACATGAATATGGCTGGCCTGCTTGCAGATGGGATGCGCCCGTCCGCGGTCTTTGGCTCGCCAGCTTTTTGTTCCAATGCGTCTGCCTGCGCCATCGGCGTGAATCTCAGACACATACAAATTCTCCACATCCGCTTCCTGCTCATCCGCATTGGCAATGGCAGCCTTGAGCGTCTTACAGACCGCCTCGGCGGCCCGCTTGGGAGTAAACTTCAAAATATCCAGCGCGTCCTGCACATCGCGGCCGGCAATTAACTGCGTCACCAGACGGACTTTGCTGGGCGACATCGGCGCGTAACGATAACTTGACTTCCATTCGGATATCGCGGAAACTTCCACCCCCAAGACGTCAGCGAGACGTTTTATGTCTTCTTTGCCCGGAAGCGGATTAAACAGGCCTTTTTGCCAGTTCTTCACCGCCGTCAGGGCCGCGTCGCGATCCATTCCTCCGTGAACGAGATGTTCCGCCAGAGCCTGAATGGTTACGCCCTTTTGTTTTGCCGCCTTAAAAAACTTTTTTGAATTCAACATCGTTTTAACCTTTGAAACACGCCGGTTTTGCCGGCTGAAAAATCTTTACTTACATCCGGTTGCGCCGCGGCCGTTAAGCGGGCGCCGCCGCTTCCGCCTTGTTGCCGGAATGTCCGCGGAAGGTACGGGTGATGGAAAATTCACCCAGCTTATGGCCTACCATATCTTCGGTCACAAATACCTTGTGAAACATTTTTCCGTTATGCACCATAAAAGTGTAGCCGACAAACTCCGGTATAATCGTGCAGGCACGAGTCCACGTCTTAATCGGTTCTTTTCTGCCGGACTGAATCTGCTTCTGTACTTTAATAAACAGCTTCTGGTCCACATAAGGCCCTTTTTTTTGCGAACGTCCCATTTACAATCCTCAACCTGATTCCGGAATTTTTTCGATTGTTTATATCATCAACTGAATGCCGCGACTATTTTTTCGTCGGCGGATAATTTTTGAATTACTGACGCTTCTGGGATTTCGGGTTTTCCCACCCTTGGCCAGCACACCGGTCGGCGAACAGGGATGACGACCGCCATTGGATCGGCCTTCACCGCCGCCCATTGGATGCGCTACCGGGTTCTGAGCTTTACCTCGCACATGCGGACGATGCCCCATGTGTCGGCTGCGGCCGGCTTTGCCGATGCTGACGTTTTGATAATCCGAGTTGCTCAACTGACCAACCGTCGCCCGACATTCACGACGAATGATTCGTGTTTCGCCGCTGGGCAAAATAAGGGTGGCCCAGTCGCCTTTTTTGGCCATCAGTCTCGCCGTGCCGCCGGCGGTACGAACCAGTTTTCCGCCCTGACCGGCATTCATCTCAATATTATGCACTTCCACACCTACGGGAATGGCATACAGCGGAAGTGTGTTGCCGACTTTGGGTTCCACGGCCGGTCCGCTTTCCACAACCTGACCGACATTCAGGCCTTCCGGCGCCAGAATATACCGCTTCTCGCCGTCGGCGTACTGCAGCAACGAAATAAAACAGTTTCGGTTCGGGTCGTATTCTATCGTCGCCACTTTGGCCTGGACGCCGTCTTTATCCCGCTTAAAATCGATAAAGCGATAAATCTTCCGGGCGCCGCCGCCGCGGAACCGCACGGTGGTTGTACCATGATGATTCCGGCCGCCGCTCTTCTTAATCCGTTTGCACAAACTCTTCTGCGGCGTCGTGGTTGTCAACACCGTTTTATAGTCAATCACCGAGGCGTTTCTTCGTCCCGCGCTGGTCGGTTTGTAAATTTTAATTGCCATGATTTCCGAATCCTTTTTGGATTTCTCGCTTAATCTTTAGAACAGGTCAATATGATTATCTTTGTGCAGCACGACCACCGCTTTTTTCCAGCTTCGGGTCCTTCCAAAGGACCGACCGCGCCGGCGAACTTTGCCTTTTACGTTGGCGGTGCGAACATCCAGCACTTTCACGTTGTACAGTTTTTCCACCGCATGACGAACCTGAATCTTATTGGCCTGTGAATGCACTTCAAAAGAATAGGCATTCTTCGTGTTGGCCATGTGCATGCCCTGTTCAGTCACTATCGGTCGAACTATTATGTTATGCTCGTTCATTCTCGTTAATCCCTGTGGAGTTTAATTTTCCACTTCCCGATTCAGCAGCGCCAGAAACGCTTCTTTGGTAAATAACATTTTCTGTCGATTGCAGATGTCGCCGGCGTTCAGTTCGGCCACCTGCATCAGGCCGATTTTCGGAACGTTTCGCACGGACTTATACAGATTTTCATCGCACTGTTTGACCGCCACCAGACAACTGCGTTCAATCTTAAGATTCTTCAGCACCTCGGCGAATGTCTTGGTCTTTGGCGCCGTGAAATTCAACTCATCCACCACCACCACGCAACCGCTCTGAAGTTTGGCTAAGATAGCTGAATCACAGGCCAAGCGACGCTGTTTTTTCGGCATCTCGCGGGAAAAATCACGGAGTGATTTGGCGAATGTTACGCCGCCGCCGACGCGCGACGGAGTGCGAACCTGTCCCATACGGGCATTCCCGGTTCCTTTTTGCTTGTAAAGCTTGCGGGTGGAACCTTCGACGAGACTCTTGTTTTTCGTTGCGGCCGTGCCGGTTCGCTTATTGGCCTGATACATCACTACGGCCTGCTTAATCAGGGCATGACGAATCACACCGCCGAAAATGTTTTCATCCACTTTCAGGCTTTCGACTTCTTTGCCTTGTCTATTATATACTGCGACATCAATCATATTTTATTCCCGTCGTGATGAGCCGTGCAATTACGACTTGGTTTTGGCTGTATGAATTTCCACATATCCGCCGTTAGGGCCTGGCACACTGCCTTTGACCACCAACAAATGATTTTCCGGATCAATCGAAACCAGCTTATGATTACGGCTGGTGACCCGATCCATTCCCATGTGACCGGACATGCGTTTTCCTTTTTTGATTTTACCGCTGTTACCGCGGTTGGTGGCATGACTGGCAATGGAGCCGCCGGCACGATGCTTGCGTTCGGTGCCGTGCGAAGCGGGGAAACCGCCGAAATGATGGCGTTTCATCACGCCCTGATATCCTTTTCCCTTGCTGATGCCGGCAACGTCCACATAATTGACATTCTCGAAAAGATTCACATCCATCGTGTCGCCGGCGTTATATTTGGCTTCTTCTTTACCGTTGATCCGCCATTCACGAACAAAACGTTTGGCGGCGGTGTTGGCTTTCTTGGCATGTCCTTCTTCAGGCTTGAGTACGCGACAGGCTTTTTTGTCATCAAAGCCCAGTTGCAACGCGGTATAACCGTCTTTTTGAGGGGATTTGACTTGCATCACGGTACAAGGGCCTGCCAAAAGCACGGTGACGGTGGTCATCTGACCAGCCTCATTGTACACCTGCGTCATTCCTATTTTTTTACCCAGCAGCATCATAATTTCTGTATATCCTTTGAATCTTTCCGGCGATTAAATCGACGTTTATCGCATCGTGCAGTATCGTCCGCATTGACATTATCGGCCTATGCCTTGATTTTAACAAAAACGCCTGCAGGAACGACCAGCTTGTTGAGGGCTTCGACCGTGCGGGCATTGGCATCGTAAATATCAATCAGACGCTTATGCGTACGCATTTCAAACTGTTCACGTGACTTTTTGTCAATATGGGGACTGCGCAAAACCGTATAGCGCTCAATGCGCGTCGGCAGCGGAATCGGTCCACTAACGCGAGCGTTTGTACGTCGAGCCTGCTCTACGATTTCCTTGGCGGAACTATCCAGAGCTCGATGGTCGTATGCTTCCATTCTGATTCTGATTCGTTCGGTTTCCGTCATGGTCAACCCTTATTCTATACCTTCGGTATCTACATACCAAAACAAGAGAGCTACAAATGTATTCGCTCTACCCTTCAAAAACAAGAAAAAACAAAAATATCCCTTCCTCCGGACAAAAAAACTTTCCCGGCGGAATACATTTTATTCGTTTGCAATCAAGGCAGGAAAGGCATCAAGTTTGCCTTACCTTACTATGGATGACCCGTTATTCGGGTATCCAACCATTCCAAAGCCATTGTGCGGACTCAAATTAAACATAACTCTTTATTTCACAAGGCTTTGGCACGGCCCAAAAAGGCCTTTTTCTGCCGTCCATGAAATCTCTTTTGAGATGAACAGCCCAACTCGATACGCACGTAATCCTTTTTCGGCCGTGCTCGCTCGGCTGGAAAAGCAAGACTATACTACACTTTGGTTTTCTTTGTCAATAACTTCCTGAAAGAATTTTCTCAGAAATCTGCCCCGGCACTTTTTCGTAGCTGAGCGGCTCCATTGTAAAGGTTCCCCGGCCCGCCGTGGCACCGCGTATCTGGCTGGAATAGCCGAACATTTCAGCCAGAGGCACCTTGGCATCAATGACGCGTACCCCGCCATGAACGTGAGAATCCGTAATTTCTCCGCGGCGGGCAACCAGATTGCCCTGCACAACACCAAAATAATTCTCCGGCACAATGACCTGAATCCGCATCACCGGCTCCAGAAGTATCGGCCCGGCTTTAGACAGTAAATCTCTGACTGCAATCATCCCCGCCTGTTCGAATGCCAATTCCGACGAATCCACTGTATGGAAAGAGCCATCTGTCAGCGTCACTTTGGCCCCGATGACGGGATACCCCGCCAATGCACCGCTGGCTAACCCTTCCTTCACGCCGTGTTCCACCGCCGGGATATATTCCTTCGGAACCGCTCCACCGATAACCGCGTTGACAAATTCGTTTTCTCTGGCGTAATGTCCGTCTTCCGTGAACAACGGTTCTATCTGAATCTCGACATGGCCATACTGACCGTGCCCGCCTGTCTGACGAATGAATTTACCCGCCCCTTCGGCGACCTGACTGATTGCTTCTTTATACGCGACGCGCGGTTTGCCGACACGCACATTGACGCCGAGGTCACGAATCAGTTTATTCTGTAAAATTTCCAAATGCAGTTCGCCCATCCCGCTGATAATCGTCTGTCCTGTTTCCGCATCGTATTGGGATTTGAACGTCGGGTCTTCTTTCCGCAGCATTGCCATCGCTTCACCGAGTTTGTTGCGTTCTGCCGCCGAAACCGGCTCAATCGACATACTGATCACCGTATCCGGAAACGTAATGCTCTCGAGCATCACCGGATGCCGTGTATCACACAATGTATCGCCGGTCAGCGTATCCTTCGGCCCCAGCACCGCGACGATATCGCCGGCCGAAGCCGAATCGATAATCTGCCGGGCGTTGGCGTGCATCTGAAAAAGACGTGTAATATTCTCTTTGACGTTGCGGTTGGGATTAAATACGCGTGTTCCCTTGGCCAGCATTCCCTGGTAAATCCGCAAAAAATACAAGTCGCCGTGTTTATCGCTGGTAATCTTAAAAGCCAGCGCCACCAGCGGCTTGTTCGGATCGCAAGCCACTTCCATTTTCTTGCCGTGGACGCCCTGCGTGAACCCCACCACCGGCGGCTTGTCTAAAGGCGATGGCAGATATGCCGTGACCGCATCCAGCAGCCGGCGTACGCCGATATTATGCAGCGCTGAACCCGTCAGCACCGGATTGATTTTATTGGCGACAGTCCCCTTGCGAAGTCCGCGACGAATCACGTCTTTCGGAATCGGTCGGTCGTGGATATACAAATCCATCAACTCATCATCAAATTCAGCAGCGGCTTCGACCATATCATGCCGCCATTGCCGGGCCGTCGCCGTCAGTTCCGCCGGGATTTCCTCCTCCGAAAAACTGGCTCCGGTATCTTCCGCATGAAAATAAACCGCTTTCATAGTAACCAGGTCGATGAGTCCCTTGAAGCCGGATTCGGCACCGATGGGAATCTGTACCGCAACTGGATGCGCCAGCAGTTTATCGCGAATACTTTTTACGCACATCTCGAAGTCGGCGCCGACTTTATCCATTTTGTTGATAAAACAAAGACAGGACAAATGATACTTTTGTCCCTGCCGCCAGACCGTTTCGGACTGCGCCTGGACGCCTTCGGAAGCGTCGAATACCGCCACCGCCCCATCGAGAACCCGCAGCGAGCGTTCCACTTCCGCGGTAAAATCCACGTGGCCGGGCGTATCAATCAGGTTGATGGTGTATTCGTTCCAGGGACACTTGGTCGCCGCTGAAGTAATCGTAATACCCCGCTGCTGTTCTTCTTCAAGAAAATCCATCACGGCAGTGCCGTCATGGACTTCGCCGATTTTGTAGGTCTTGCCGCTGAAAAAGAGGATGCGTTCCGACACGGTGGTTTTGCCCGCGTCGATGTGAGCCATGATGCCGATGTTGCGTACTAACGTTAGATCATCCGCCATATTTTATCCATCATGGAAAAAAAACTGCCACGGTCTTGCTTCAACAATCCGTGGCAGTTTGTAAAAAACAAATTCTTACCAGGCGAAATGGGCGAACGCCTTATTGGCCTCGGCCATACGATGGACGTTCTCCCGCGTAGTCATCGCAGCGCCTTCCTTTTTGAAGGCATCCAGCACTTCCGAAGCAAGTCGCTGTGCCATGGGCTTGCCTTTCTTGCCGCGAGCGGCGGCCAGAAGCCATCGAAACGCAAGAGACTGCTGCCGTCGGGGCCGTACCTGCATCGGAACCTGATAACTGGCGCCGCCGACGCGTTTGCTTCGGACTTCCAGAACCGGCTTGACGTTTTCAATAGCCGCTTCAAACACCTGAATCGGACTGTTGTCGGTCACTTGTTTGGCGATCATGTCCATCGCGTCATAAAATACTTTCTGCGCCCGGCTTTTCTTGCCGTCCCACATCATACAGTTGATGAACTTGGCCACCAGTTTGCTCTGGTACCTGTGGTCCGGCGTCAAAAACCTGCTATCCGCTTCGACAAATCTTTTTCTTCCCATTCAAACACCTTGTCTTGTTTTTTTCTTTTTGATTGCATTATCCGGGACAAACCCATTGGTCGTCCCGGTTAAAAACGGTCGCCCGCGGGTCAGGCTTTTTTGGCTCCGTACTTGCTGCGTCCCTGCTTGCGTCCCGTCACCCCGGCGGTATCCAGCGTGCCGCGGATAATGTGATATCGAACGCCCGGCAGGTCGCGAACACGACCGCCGCGAATCGTCACAGTACTGTGTTCCTGCAGGTTGTGGTCGATGCCGGGAATATAGGCGGTCACTTCCGTCCCATTCGTCAGACGTACACGGGCGATTTTTCGCAAAGCCGAGTTGGGCTTTTTCGGCGTCTGGGTACGAACAATCAGACATACGCCCCGCTTCTGCGGGGAACCGGTAATATCCGAAATTCGCTTTTTGCTTTTGCTCTTGCGGCTGTTACGTACTAACTGATTAATCGTCGGCATAAATTCTCCAAACCTCTCGTAAGCATTTCTTTATCCGAAAGTTATGTTTATTTCGTTCGGTTCTATTCCAGACCCAGCGCCGCCTTGACAGCCTTGTCTTTGGCTGCCTCGACCTCTTTGGCTTCTCGCAGTTCCTCAAGCTGTTTGGGAACGGGCGGTTCGCCCATATGCTTGATTTTGGCATCGAGATACCGTTTATACGCCGTACCCGCCGGGATCAGGTGTCCCAGAATCACGTTTTCCTTCAAACCAAGTAAGTCGTCAATTTTACCCGCCAGGGAGGCTTCCGTCAAGACTTTTGTGGTCTCTTGGAAACTGGCCGCGGAAATGAAGCTGTCCGACTGCAGCGACGCCTTGGTAATACCCAACAGGAGCGTTGCCGCGGTCGCCGATCGCGGTTTTTTACCTTTAGCGGGAGTCCCGGCCAAAGCCTCGACTTTTTCGTTAGCCGCTTCGAGTTGTTCCTTGGTCACTAACTGGCCGACCTTCAAATCCGTATCGCCAGGCTCGGCAACACGCAGGCTGCCGGCAAGGTCCGTGCAGGCCTTGCGGAAGTCCGCCTTATCAATTACTTCGCCAGGCAGGAACTGACTGTCGCCGACGGATTCAATCTCAACCCTATTCATCATCTGCGACAGGATCATTTCAACGTGCTTATCATTGATGGTCACGCTTTGAGCGCGATACACATTTTGAATTTCACGCAGCAGATATCGCTGCAGAGCTTCCTCGCCCTTAATCCGCAAAATATCATGCGGAACCAGCGGCCCATCCGTCAGCGCATCACCCGCTTCAACCCGGTCACCGGTATGAAAGGTAAGATGTCTGTCGCGCGGTACGTGGTGCTCTTTTTCCATACCGCTTTCATTGCGAATAATAATTGTCATTTTACCGCGACGTTTATCGCTTTTGAGTTCGACTATGCCTGAAATCTCGGCCATTGCGGCGGGGTCTTTGGGTTTTCGGGCCTCGAAAATTTCCGTCACACGAGGCAAGCCGCCCGTAATGTCCTGCGTACCGCCGCCGCCGCGAGGCAGACGTGCCATTAGCGTACCGGCGTTAACCTGCTGGCCTTCATCGACTTCAATACGGGCCTTGGCCGGCAGATAGTGCACGTCCAGAATTTTGCCTTCGCCGTCTTCAATAATGACCTGAGGATGTTTATCGCCTTTATGTTCAATAATCACAGGTCTGCCCTTCTGGCCCTTGCGCTCCTCTTCGACGCGCATGGTTTCGCCATCAATGACATCGACCAGACGGACAAATCCGGGCACCTCCGCCAAAATCGAAACACGATGCGGGTCCCAGGCAAAGAGGCGTTCCCCCTTCTTAACCTTCTGTTCATCCTGGGCCATAATAATACCGCCGTATGGAACCTTAAACCGTTCCAGTTCACGGCCTTTCTCGTCCACGAGGGCCATTTCGCCGCTGCGGCGCAGGGCGATTTTCAACTTTGCACCATCCACTTCCGTTTCCACGGCATTGAGGTCAACATATTTGACGATACCATCGCGCGGGGCTTTTTGATCTGTTTCGATCAGCGAAACTGCAGCGATACCGCCGGTATGGAAGGTTCTCATGGTCAACTGCGTACCAGGCTCGCCGATGGATTGGGCCGCGATAATACCGACCGCCAGGCCCTCCTCGGCAAGATGACTAGTACTCAGGTCCCAGCCGTAACATTTGGCGCAGATGCCCACCTTGTTCTCACAGGTCAGCGGACTGCGAACACGAATGGCGTCCAGACCGAGCTGTTCGATTTTCTCCGCCGCTTCAGGAGTAATGACTTCATTTTCCCGAACAATCATTTCATCGGTGATCGGATTGCGGATATTGTCGCGGGCCGTGCGCCCGATGATTAATTGCTTCAGCGGTACGTCAACGGTTTCGCCTTTATATACCGTACTCTTGGTAATCCCCTGCGGTGTATTGCAGTCCTGTTCGCTGATCATCATGTTCTGGGCCACGTCGGCCAGCTTTCGCGTCAGATAACCTGAATCCGCGGTTTTCAAGGCGGTGTCGGCCAGTCCCTTGCGGGCGCCGTGGGTGGAACTGAAGTATTCCAGCACGTTCAACCCTTCACGGAAGTTCGCCTTAATCGGCGTTTCAATAATCTCGCCGCTGGGCTTGGCCATCAGGGCTCGCATGCCGGCCAACTGCTGAATCTGGTCGATACTGCCGCGGGCGCCGGAATGACGCATCACCCAGATGGGGTTCAGATACGGGATGCCGTCACGGGTATCATTTCTCATCGCGTTCATCATCGCAGTGGTCACCGCCACGCGGGCATGCGTCCATACGTCGATAATCTGATTATACCGTTCGCCTTCGGTCAGGATACCTGACTGGAAATTCTTCGCAATTTTATCGACCTTTTTCTGGGTCGCATCGATAATGGCAGGCTTTTCCGGCGGAATCCGCAGGTCCAGAAGACCAAAGCTCATTCCCGACAGCGTCGCCCGTTTGAAGCCCAGTTCCTTCATATTATCCAGCAAATCCAGCGTCGCTTTGGCGCCGGCGTATTCATAACAATCCTGCACCACGACGCCCAGACGTTTTTTGTCGAGCGTCATATTATAGAACGGCATCCGCGAATCAAGAATGTCATTGAACAGGCACCGACCGGGCGTCGTCCAGATAACATGCCCCGTTTCCGGTCCGTTCTCGCCGACGACCTTTTTGCCTTCCGGCAGCCGGACTTTCACACGGGCATGAACGCCGACTTTGCGCATATCCAGCGCGGTGATTGCCTCGGCCATATTGCGGAACATCATTCCCTCGCCCTTTTGTTTTCCGGCGATATGCGTGATATAGAAGTTACCAAGCACCATATCCTGGGAAGGTCCCAGCATCGGCTGACCGCTGGCCGGCGAGAAAATATTATTCGTCGATAAAATCAGCGTATGCGTTTCCACCTGCGCTTCGATACTTAACGGCAGGTGTACCGCCATCTGGTCACCGTCAAAGTCGGCGTTGAAACCGTGACAAACCAGCGGGTGCAGCATAATCGCGTTGCCTTCCACCAGCACCGGTTCAAACGCCTGAATACCCATTCGGTGCAGCGTCGGGGCACGGTTCAGCATTACGGGATGCTGATGAATGACTTCTTCCAGAATATCCCAGACATACTCTTCACGCCGTTCCAGCATGCGTTTCGCGCTTTTGATGGTATCGGCGTAACCGCGGTCTTTGAGCTTGCGGATAATAAACGGCTGGAATAGTTCCAGCGCGATGCGTTTGGGTAATCCGCACTGATTCAATTTCAGATGCGGCCCGACCACAATGACCGAACGCGCGGAATAGTCCACACGTTTGCCCAGCAGGTTTTCACGGAACCGGCCCTGTTTGCCCTTAATCATATCCGTCAGGCTCTTGAGCGGACGGTTGTTGCTGCCCAGCACGGGCCGACGGCAGCGGCCATTGTCAAACAGCGAATCCACCGCCTGCTGCAGCATGCGTTTTTCGTTGCGGATAATCACTTCCGGCGCGTTGAGGTCGATGAGTTTTTTCAGACGATTATTACGGTTGATGATGCGACGATACAGGTCGTTGAGGTCGCTGGTGGCAAAATTGCCGCTTTCCAGCATAACCAGAGGCCGCAAATCCGGGGGAATTACCGGAACGACGTCGAGAATCATCCATTCCGCCTTGTTTTCGCTGCCGCGCAGACTGTTGATCAGCTTCAGGCGCTTGCTCAGGTCCTTGATTTTCTGTTTGCTGGATGTCTCCGTAATCTGGGTTTTCAGTTCCACCGACAGCGATGCCAGGTCGAGTTTGCCCAGCAGATACTTGACGGCCTCGGCGCCCATGGAGGCTTTGAAACACGGGCCGTACTTCTCGATGGATTCGCGGAACTCGTCCTCGGTCAGAAGCTGACGCACTTTCAGCGGACTGACGCCGGGGTCGGTCACAACGTAATCCTGGAAATAGACGATTTTTTCGATATCCGTCGTTTTCATTCCAAGAAGGGTGCTTAACCGGCTGGGCATCGCCTTGAAAAACCAAATGTGCGCCACCGGCGCCGCCAGGTTGATATGTCCCATGCGTTTTCGGCGGACGCGGCTGTGAGTTACTTTGACGCCGCAGCGATCGCAGATAATCCCCTTGAATTTGGTCCCCTTGTATTTTCCGCAGGCGCATTCCCAGTCGCGTTCCGGACCGAAAATCCGCTCGCAGAACAGACCGTCTTTTTCCGGCCGATAGGTTCGATAGTTAATCGTTTCCGGCTTTTTGACTTCGCCAAACGACCAACTGCGAATATCATTGGGGCTGGCCAGCGAAATTCTTACCGAACCATAATCATTTACCCGATCATAAATCGATTCTGCCATATCAGGACCCACTCCCTTTGAATGTTCCCGGTTTTCCGCTCTTTCGGCGGTTATTCATCATAAAATCCCGTCGCCGCCATTTTACAACTGCGGCATTCCAATCCGTTTCTTTTCCAGTTGAATATTCAGGCCCAGCCCGCGGATTTCGTTGCACAGCACATCAAACGAAATCGGCGTACCGGCCTCCAGCACATTGGTCCCCTTGACCATCGATTCGTAAATTTTGGTACGACCTTCGATGTCATCGCTTTTAACCGTCAGCAGTTCCTGCAGGGTATAAGCCGCGCCATAGGCTTCCAGCGCCCAGACTTCCATTTCGCCGAACCGCTGACCGCCCGTGCGGGCCTTGCCGCCCAGCGGCTGCTGCGTAATCAGGCTGTACGGCCCCGTCGAACGCGCATGAATCTTGTCGTCCACCAGGTGATGCAGCTTCATCATATAGATTTGGCCGATGGTCACATTCTGGTCGAATGGCTCGCCCGTGCGCCCGTCGTAAATGCGGGCTTTCATGCTGTCCGTAGGCACCCGCGAAAACAGTTCATCCGCCGGCGGAACCTGTTTTTTCTCTTCCAGTTCCTGCATACGTTTGCACACATGCTGATTGGCTTCTTCGGTGACGGCAATAATATCTTCTTCCGTGGCTCCGTCAAAAACCGGCGTGACCGCATGGAAGCCCAATACTTTGGCAGCCCAGCCCAGATGAGTTTCCAGAATTTGCCCGACGTTCATACGGCTCGGTACGCCCAGCGGGTTAAGACAGATATCCACCGGAGTGCCGTCTTCAAGGAACGGCATATCTTCCTCGGGCATGATTTTTGCGATAACGCCCTTGTTTCCGTGCCGCCCGGCTATTTTGTCTCCCACCGACAGTGTACGCTTGGTCGCAATATAAATTTTGACCATTTCCAATACGCCGCTGGGTAATTCGTCGCCGTGCTTCATTCGCTCCAGCTCGCGATTCTTTTCGTCCTGGATCTGCTCCAGTTTCGGCCAGTATCGCGATACAATTTTTTGTACCGTCTCGCGCTGCGAGGCGGGTTTAACCCAACTGATGTCAAATGTTTCGATCTGTTCGTAGATAACGTCCATATCTTCGCTGGCGCCGACTTTCTGGCGTGTGTTGGGGTCCACCACTTCAACGCCGGCGTCTTCATGAATCTTGGCCATCATTTCCCTGAACAGCGTACATTCCTTGTTGACCATGCCCCGCTCAAAGCGGCGGATTTGGTCTTTGTAGGCCTTGCGCTGTTCTTCAGTCCCGGCGCCTTTACGCATAAACCGGCGGGCCTTAATAACGACGCCTTCATAACCGCTGGGCACTTCCAGCGAATCATTTTTGACGTCCTCGCCGGCCCGGCCGAAAATCGCATGCAGCAGTTTTTCTTCCGGTGTCAGTTCGGTTTTGCTCTTGGGCGAGACTTTACCCACCAGAATATCGCCCGGCGCAATGCGAGTACCTTCGCGGACCACGCCATTTTCGTCGAGATTGCGAAGCGCTTTTTCGCTGACGTTGGGAATATCACGGGTGAATTCTTCGCGGCCCAGCTTGGTTTCGCGGACTTCCACGCTGAACTCGTCAATATGAATACTGGTGAAGACGTCTTCTTTGACCAGCCGCTCACTGATTAAAATCGCGTCCTCAAAGTTATAGCCGTCAAACGACACAAACGCCACTAACGCATTGCGCCCCAAAGCCAGAACGCCGTCACAGGTAGCCCCGCCGTCGGCGATAATTTGCCCCTTCTTGACTTTCTGCCCCAGTTCCACAATCGGCTTCTGGTTCAGACACGTCCGCTCGTTAAGCCCCTGAAACTTCAACAGCAAGTGCTCCTCCGTACCGTTTATCACGATTCGTGTGGCATCCACGGCAGTTACTATCCCGGAGGAGGAAGCACGAACCACCATGCTGGAATTGCGAGCCACCGGCTCTTCCATCCCCGTTGCGACCAGCGGAATTTCCGTCCTCAGCAGCGGCACCGACTGACGCTGCATATTCGAACCCATTAATGCGCGGTTGGCGTCGTCGTGTTCGAGGAACGGAATCAGCGCCGCCGAAACACCCACCATTTGCTTGGGTGAAACGTCCGCATATTGCACTTCGGCGCTGTCCACCTGTGTAAGCTCGCCATTTTTACGCGCCAACACCAGCCCTTCGTGCAGTGTATTGTTTTTCGGATTGACCATGCTCGGCGGAGCGAAAACGGCCTTCATTTCCTCATCCGCACGCAGGTATTGGATTTCTTCCGTCACTTTCTTGTTTTTCACCTTGCGGTACGGCGTTACCAGAAAGCCATATTCATCCACTTTGGCGAAAATTCCCAGCGATACTATCAAACCGATGTTCGTGCCTTCGGGCGTTTCAATCGGGCAGACCCGACCGTAGTGGCTGATGTGCACGTCGCGTACCTCAAAGCCCGCACGTTTTCGGTTCAGACCGCCCGGCCCTAATGCGCTTAATCGGCGTTCATGGGTTAATTGGCTCAGCGAATTGGTCTGGTCCACCACCTGGCTCAGTTCGCCGCGACCAAAGAAAAATTCGACGCTCGACGAAACGCTTTTGCTGTTGACCAGATCAGCGATACGGGCGATTTCCTCTATCGTTTTGGAACTCATCCGCTCCTGCACCGTCCGCCGCAGTTTCAGCAGACCCTTGCGGATTTCGCCGGCGGCCAGCTCGTCGATGGTTCGCAGGCGGCGGTTGCCCAGATGGTCGATATCATCCAGTTCGCCTTCGTTGTTGCGAAGCTGGAGAATATATTTCATCGTATTTAGAAAATCTTCCGGCCGAAGCGACATTATATCTTCTTTGACGCTCAGACCAAACTTGCGATTGAGACGGAACCGTCCCACCGCTCCCAGACGATACCGGTTGATATCGTAAAACTTTTCATTAAACAGCAGTTTGGCCTTGTCTAAGTTGGCAGGGTTTCCGGGACGCAGACGGGCGTAAATTTTCATCAGCGCCTCTTCATGCCCCTCGCAACTGTCTTCGGCGATGGTATTAATCATCAGCGGGTCCGGGACGGCAGTAATGACTTCCACGCTATCCAGACCGCTGGCCTGAATCCTCGTCACCGCATCGCCTAATTGTGCCCCGGCCTCAACCAGCACTTCGCCGGTCTCCGTATCCACAATCGGCCCGACCGCCCACATCGTAGGTTCCAGTTTCTTGGTCTTAACCGTCTGAGTCGGATAAAACAGCCGAAGCAGTGTGTCCGTCCGCCCGTAATCGGGAGACATCGCCCGCAGAAACGTCGTTGCCGGGATCTTGCTGGACTGGTCGATGCGAATGACCAGCACGTCCTTGCGCGTCACGGACATTTCAATCCAGCTTCCGCGCTCGGGAATAATCCGGGCGCCGTGCAAAATCCGGTCGCCGTCTTTGCTGTCCACAACAAAATCCACGCCGGGACTGCGGTGGAGCTGATTGACGATAACGCGTTCGGCTCCATTGATGATAAATTCACCGCCGCCGATCATCACCGGGATTTCGCCCAGATAAATCGCCTGCTCGGCGATATCTTCCATATCCTTGCGTTTGAGCCGGCAATGCACTTTCAGAGGATACCCGTAGGTCAGACGAAGCTCCCGGCACTGTTCAATCGAATAGCGGGGAGGCTCCAGTTCATAGCCGAGATACTCCAGTTCCATCGTCTTGTCATAACTGACAATCGGAAATACCTCCCGGAACAGCGCCTCCAGCCCATCATTGGCGCGACGCTCCCAGGGTTTGTCCTGCTGCAGAAACCGGATGTAGCTTTTGATCTGAACTTCGATCAGGTCCGGTACCTCAACAGCATCTCCGACTTTGCCGAAATTCCGGATGTTCAGTGATGTCATTCGACAATTCTCCGTTTGGCTATATGCCTTTTTTGTATTCTTCCGCTTTGCGCAGAAGTGCTCTTATCAATAATCCTAAACAAAATGAAACTGTCCACCGGCTGCGCGAAAGTTTTTCTGCCCTGTTGTTCGCCTGTTTTATTCTTTCGCAAAAGCCGGTTTTGCCGGGAATATCCGAAAACAAAAACTGCATTGACAAGACAAACTCTCTTTCGGAGGCCGTTTGTCCGCCGCAGAATTTCCCCGGATTTCGATCGTGTCGCTTTTCTTCGGTTCCAAAAAACCATTCCAAAGGAAAAACTCCATTAAGCCTTGTGGGCCTTTCGAACCGCAAAAACCGCTGAAATTATTGAAGTTCCACTGTCGCGCCGGCCTCTTCGAGCTGTTTCTTGGCCGCTTCGGCTTCATCCTTGCTCACATTTTCTTTTACCGGTTTCGGAGCGCCATCGACAAGGTCTTTGGCTTCCTTGAGACCCAGGTTGGTTAAGGAACGAACTTCCTTGATGACCTGAATCTTTTTGTCGCCGACACTCTTGAGAACCACCGTAAAGCTGGTCTTTTCCACCTTGGCAGCTTCGCCGCCGCCGACCGCAGCCGCAGCTACCATCATCGCGCCGCCTGCTGCCGGTTCAATCCCATACGTTTCCTTCAGATAGTCCGCCAGCTCTTTGGCCTGCAGCAGGGTCAAACCAACAATTTTATCCCCCAGTTCCTTGGTCGTTGCACTGAATTCTGTTGCCATTCTTTATGACTCCTCATTGGGTCTGGATTTCAAGGTAGTCGAAACTCCACCGTTTCTTTTAACCCGCTCGCAGGCGGGACAACCTCGTAAATCTCGGTAATTTTTTCTATCCTTTAATCCGCTTATGCGGCTTCTTTTTCTTTTTTCTCGATTAGACTCTTCACGCAGCCCGCAATCACCCGGCTCGGCGCCAGCACGGCACCCACAACCCTGGCACCCGGAGCCATCGCGGCACCCGCAATCTGCCCCTGCAGTTCGGCTCGCGTGGGCATCTTCGAAAGCAACGCGGCGGCTTTCTCGTCCAGAACTTCGCCCTCTACATACGCCCCGCGAACCACCAGGATGTCTTTTTTCTTGTGAACCCAGATGTCCATTTCCTTGGCGACATCAACCACACTGTCGCCGCCAAAGACTACCGTACACGGTCCGGCTTCGAACAGACGAGCGGCGGCGGGATGGCCGAGACTTTCCATCGTTTTACGTATCAGACTGTTCTTGACCACCATCATGCGGATGCCCTTGTGTTTCAGCTCGCCGCGAATAATGTTGTTGTCAATTCCACTGATACCAATGGTCTGCATCACCAGAAACGAGTCAACACCTGCAAAGCGTTTTTCGTATTCCTTCTGAACCAATCCTTTTACGTAATAACTCATAATGACCTCGTTATCAAAAAAGGCCCGCTGGGCCGTTGTTGTTTATATTCCCGACAATTCCAACTGCACACCCGGACTCATGGTCGCCGCCAGGCTGATTTTCTTAATGTAGGTTCCCTTGACCGACGACGGTTTCATTCTTTTAATATGGTCGATAAAGGCTCCGATATTTTCGGCCAGCTTATTTTCATCAAAACTGAGCTTTCCGACCACCGCGTGAACATTTCCGCCGGTGTCATTGCGGAATTCCACCTTGCCTGCCGCAAATTCCTTCACCGCCGTCACCACATCCGCCGTCACGGTACCGTTTTTGGGAGAAGGCATTTTCCCCTGCGGACCCAAAACTTTGCCAAGCTTGCCGACTTTGCCCATGATTTTCGGCGACGCGACAGCCACATCAAAATCAAACCAGCCATCGTTTATTTTTTTGATCAGGTCGTCAACCCCGGCTTCGACGGCTCCGGCCGCTTTGGCGGCGTCGGCGTCTTCGCAAAACGCGATAACCCGGCGGGCCTTTCCAATCCCGTGCGGAAGACTCAGTGCGCCGCGAATCGCCTGGTCCGCCAGTTTGGTGTCGATACCCATAAATATCGCGATATTGACACTCTGATCAAATTTCGTCGATGCGAAAGATTTCAGTTTCTTGACCGCCAGTTCGAGCGACAGTGGTTCCACGACCGCCTTTTTGGCGTCGTTGTTATATCGTTTACTTCGTTTTTTCATTTTTTTCCTCGCGAAATAACGTCTTTTTTTTCGCTCCCACTGTTCCGCCGTGGTTAGCGTTTTTGTATTCTCAACGACAAACTGCGATTGTTCTAATCAACTACTTCAATGCCCATACTTCGCGCCGTACCCATGATAATCCGATCGGCGTTTTCCATGTCGTAGGCGTTCAGGTCCTTAATTTTGGTCTGCGCGATTTTGCGAATCTGGGCCTTGGTCACCTTTCCGACTTTTTCTTTGTTCGGAGTGCCGCTGCCTTGCGCGATACCGGCTTCCATTTTCAGAAGCACAGACGCCGGAGGGCTTTTAATAATAAAGGTGAAGCTGCGGTCGCTATAGACCGAGATTTCAACCGGCACAATGGTGCCATTAAACTCCTTTGTGCGTTCGTTAAATTGCGTGACGAACTGGCCGATATTGACGCCATGCTGGCCCAGTGCCGGACCAATCGGCGGCGCAGGCGTGGCTTTTCCGCCCGGAGCCTGCAGTTTAATGACTTTTGTAAGTTCTTTTGCCATAATGACCCAGCCTCAGTTATTCAGTTATTACGATTATACCTTTTCAATCTGCCAGTATTCAATATCCAGCGGCGTGCTGCGGCCGAAAATCGTTACAATGACACGAACGACGCCGCGCTGCTCATCGATGGAATCCACCACGCCTTCAAAATTCTCAAACGCCCCTTCCCGAATCTTGACCACATCGCCCTTGACAAATTCCACGCGAATATTCGGCGTATCCTCGGGCTTTTCCGCTTCCTTGAGCATCTTGGCCACGTCGGTGTCCCGCATGGGAGTCGGCACGCCTTCCGTACCGATGAAGTCGCCAACGCCCATCGTTTCCTTGATGATAAACCACACCTCATCCGGGATTCGCCCGTCTTCCTTGGACTGCATTTCCATGAATACATAGCCGGGATACAGCTTGCGTTTAAGCACTCGCTGCTTTCCCGCTCGAATCCGTTTAATCTGCTCCGTCGGAACAATAATCCGGCCTACGCTTTTGACCCCTTCCACTTCCATTTTGTGGGCCAGCGTGTCCCGAACCTGCTCTTCTTTATTGGATGCCACTCGCAAGACATACCATTGCATATCTATGAATCCTCAGGTGTTCCGAAAGGACTTTCTATTTTAATAAAGACCGATCTTCTGGAAAAACAAAACGAACAACCAGTCCACCACCGCCAGCATAATCGCCATAGCCAGCATCACAAAAATAACAACGGTGGTTGAGGCCGTCAGTTCTTTGCGCGTGGACCAACTGACTTTCTTGATTTCACCTTCCGAGGCAATCAGAAAATCCGCGACGGACGGTTTATTCATCACCCACGCAATCAGCCCTCCAATGACCACACACAGGCCGAACGGCACCAGCGTCTCCACCCAGAGATTGCCCAGCGGCTGCAGTTTTTGATTCAGTACAAAGCAACCATACGCCGCAATCACAAACACCCCGATCGCCACGCCCAGCCGCGTGTTTTTAGCCTGTCCTTGTTTATAAATCCTGCTTAGATTCATAGTCGTTCTTTTCGTGACTTCCTGTTTTTTTACTTGTCTGTGATTTCGGCGCTTCCGGGAGACACTTCATCCCTCGCGTTTTTTATGCGGGATAAGTTCCCTCGGTCGGCCCCACACCAGGCCAGGAGGGAATCGAACCCCCAACCTGCGGTTTTGGAGACCGCCGCTCTACCAAATTAAGCTACTGGCCTAAACGGGTCACTTCCTGCGTATTTTGTGAATAGTACGTTTACGTTCACGCTTACAGAACTTTTTCAGTTCAATCTTGGGGGTACCACCCTGCACATTGACTTCGGTACGGTAATTCCTATCACCGCAGTCTTTGCATTCCAGCCATACCCATTCTCGTTTTTGTGCTTTCGCCATACAGCCTAACCCTTGTACAAACAATCCCTTTATCGGCAGTCCAACCGAAAAGGATAGAATGGGGCGCCGCAGGCGGCGCCCCGCTTTATTTCACTTTAAAAGTTGCTGTCCTTAGCCGAGAATCTTGGTCACAACACCGGCACCAACGGTTCTGCCGCCTTCGCGGATGGCGAAGCGAACACCTTCTTCCATCGCGATCTTTGAGATAATTTCGGCTTCCATTTCGATGTTGTCGCCCGGCATACACATCTCAACCGGTTTGCCTTCACGGCTGCGAATCGCAGTAATGGCGCCGGTCACGTCGGTCGTGCGGAAGAAGAACTGGGGACGATACCCCGGGAAGAACGGCGTATGGCGACCGCCTTCCTCTTTCGTCAACACGTACACTTCCGCGTTGAATTTGGTGTGCGGAGTTATCGAACCGGTCTTGGCCAGAACCATACCGCGTTCCAGGTCTTTCTTTTCCACGCCGCGGAGCAGCAGGCCGACATTATCGCCCGCCTGACCCTGGTCGAGGGTCTTATTGAACATTTCCACGCCGGTCACGACCGTCTTGCGAGTTTGATCCATCAAACCAACGATTTCCACTTCATCGCCGACTTTCACGATACCGCGTTCGATACGGCCGGTGCCGACCGTACCGCGGCCCTTAATACTGAACACATCTTCTACCGGCATCAGGAATGGCTTGTCAACTTCACGCTGCGGAATCGGAATATACGCATCCATCGCCTTGAGCAGGTCTTTAATCGGCTGGCAGGCCGGGTCGTCGGCTTTTTCCGTTTTCATTGCGGTAACCGCAACGCCGCGAATGATCGGCGTATCGTCGCCCGGGAAATCGTACTTGTTCAACAGGTCACGGACTTCCATTTCTACCAGGTCGATCAATTCCGGATCGTCAACCAAATCGACTTTATTGAGGAACACCACAATTTTGGGTACATTGACCTGACGGGCCAGAAGGATATGCTCGCGGGTCTGGGGCATGGGACCGTCGTATGCACTGATGACTAATATCGCACCATCCATCTGAGCGGCGCCGGTAATCATGTTCTTAACATAGTCGGCGTGACCGGGACAGTCCACGTGAGCATAGTGCCGGGCTTCCGATTCATATTCGACGTGTGCCGTTGCAATGGTCAGAATTTTCGTATCATCACGACGGCCCTGTGATTCGGATGCCTTGGCGATATCATCATACGATTTGAATTTGGACAGACCCATCAACTCCGCCACTTTGGTAATCGCTGCTGTCAGCGTAGTCTTGCCATGGTCCACGTGCCCAATCGTCCCAACGTTGACATGGGGTTTTTTTCTTACAAATGTTTCTTTCGCCATGTGTCCATAACCTCCTGATATTCCTGAATTTTCGTTCTTTACCGTTTTTTCCGTTTATAATTCTGTATCGTTTCCGCCAACGCAGCCGGCGATTTCCTTTTATACCGCTACCGTCAGTCCCGTCGGCTACGCTGATGCGCCTCAGCTGCTGATGGGATTTGAACCCATGACCTCGTCCTTACCAAGGACGCGCTCTACCAACTGAGCTACAGCAGCGAAGAATTTCCTATTCGCTCTGGCCTGTTCCACCGTGACTTCCTGTGTCTCAACGTTGAAAAGGCTTTATTTACCACATTCAAATAGGAATCACTTTTTTTCCACTCTACCACAAAAAATGGAAACAGGGACTCCCTGCCGATGCCTCTATAGAAAGAGGGAGTATATATCCCTCACTATAAGACTGCAAACAGAAAAATGGAAAAAATAAAAATTTTTCTATAGAAGACATGCTTTTATTGTGGACATTAAGTGTATTACTACACTTGATATACGAAATATACGTTTCTATCCTTCTTTAACTGGTTTTGGAACGGTACTCAACGTCAACAGCCCTCGCCATTGTTCCAGTTTTTCCTGCCACCAGCTCTGTTCTGAATTGATCGGCACTTCTGCCAATGCCTCCAGAAGAGTTTTCTTGTCTTCCATGGAAGTTTTCTCGGAAACGAAATACGCTTCTATCATTTCCAGCATATCCGAGGTTTGGGTAAGCAGATTCCGTTTTAGTCGCTCACTGATCACGGCTGCCGTTTGTGTAAATTGTCGGAGCTGCAAATAGGCCTCTATGGCGTAATTGTCGGTTTGACGCAGTGCGTTTTGAGCATATTCTTTGCCGCCGTCTTTACGTGCCAATTTATCGCGATAGACAACAACCTGCTCATACTGCCCTTTATTCCAATACCCTTTTAACAACCGAACCTGCAAGTCACACAATAAAGACTCCTCTTTTTGCGCCGCCGCTTTCTGCTCCGCCAGCTCCAGTAATTCCACGGCTTGACCGGCTATGGCGGGGTTTTGTTCCATTCGACCCGCCCAGTTGGCAATCACACCGGCATCCTGGCGCTGCAAAATAGCCACGATGGACCGCCAGGCGGATTCGCTTTGACCATTTGAGCCAAGCAGGGCACTAAGCCACTCGAGGTCATCGGCTGTCCCCACTTGCCCCGCCAGTTCAATTACGATCAGTCGTACTGCCGGACTGCCGTCAGACTGAAGTTTCAACTCCCGAAATAACGGCATTGCCGCCGTTTTGTCGGCGTTGACCACCCCTGTCGCCGCGGCCTGTCGAACCAGATTATTCTCATCGTAAGTACGCAGTGTTTCGACAAATACGTTATTGTACAGTTTGCCGGCCTCTAATTTCAGGCCGCCTTGTCCGCAAAGCCGCGCCATAGCGGTCAGCAGTTCCCCGCGAATGGGACCTTTTCTTTGCGTCTCCGCGGTATAACGCTCCAGGATAACCCGCAGGTAATGCTCATTCTCTTTGGGCGTCAGTCCATCCAGTTCCAGCAGTTTTCGCAGGACTTCCACGCCTTTCCTGGCTGTTTCGGAATCTTCTTTTGAAGTATAGCTTTCCGCAATTTGCATGGTCTGCGTTTTGATTTCCGCCGGCAATGTGATTTTGGAGCCGGGTGAGAACGCGAAAAAGCACGCCTCCCCCAGCGCTTCAAAAATCGCTACGGCCACCTGGGGGTCCGTTTCTTCTTTATATCGGCTGATCAGTTTTTCCGCCGGGTTCAGAGCGCTCATTGTGCTGAGAACTCCCGCGGTAGCCATCCGAACCCGTCGATTTTCATCGGACAGCAGCATCAGCAGTTTGTCACGCAAACCCGCGGCCGATTCCGCGGGGTATCGCTGTAATTTATCCAGTGCCCACAACCGAATCGCCGGCATATCCGTCCCCAGCCGTTCCAGCAGATACGCAGTTTTTGCCGTCGTATCAAGAGGCTCAAATTCTTTGTCGAGAGCGCCGAGATATAGTTTTTGCCAGCGATCCCGTTCCGCCTGAATTTCACGCAGGCGGGTTTCCTGACGCAAAAGCCTTTCCCTGCGAATTTCCGTCGGGTCTTTTTGTTCGAGGTCTTTGAGGATTTTGTTCCAGACCTCTTTGCTCGTCCCCATCGGTACGCCAAACGATTCCTGCAGGGCCAACTCCGCCGCCCGGACAATTTCCGCATCCGGGTCATTCAGCAGCTCAATCAAATTTCGCAGCGCCTCCGGTTCTGGACGAATCTGAAAGACATAAATCACATTCAGACGTACTTGTTTTTCCGTCGCGGAGGATTGGACTAATTCCGAAAGCGGCCCGGCAATCTGATCGAACCGGAACACCAGCAGTGATTCAGCCGCCACGCGTGCCAGCAGCGCATCCGGATTTTTGACCGTTTCAATCAGGGGCATCAAAAAAACATCTAATGAGCCTGCCGCAGTACCCAGACTTCTGCCTCGAATCAGTGCCCGGCAGACGGCCATCCGCGCCATCGGGTTATCCTGAGCCGAAAGCGACTGCAGCAGAATATCGACTGCCGCCGGGTCTTTGCGAATCAAAAGCCCCATCGCCGCGTCCAAACGAATCGCATCCGTCACCCCATGCAGCAGCGAGTCGCCATAAATGCGAAGCTGCCGGCTGCCTTCATCCTCTACGGCGGCTTTCTCCGCGTCCAACACCGGCGCATTGACATCCGCTCCCGCCGACCAAACCACAGACGACAGAAATAACCCCATTAACAGAGTTATCAGACCCTGACCCGCTCGCAAAACTGTCTCCTTAATTTCGGCTCACTTGCCCTTTATAAGTACTTTTCGTCAATTCCAAACACATATCTTATTATAAAAAGTCAACCCGTCAAACTTTTCCATAGGTAAAGACGCTTTTTTCAACAAAAAAATTGCCCCTTTCTTTTTTCTACAGCCTCGTGGTGATTTTGTTCGGTAGTGAATTGTGAATTTGATTTGTTTAAAACAAAGTCAACTCCGCCGTGACGGGAAAAGGCTCCAAGGCGTATCGGCCGTCAAACTTCCGCCGAGCAGCTCAAACAGATCGAGCCGGCCCCCGAATAGCCGCCGACAAACCCATAATAACGCACATTTAAGTTCAACCAAGCCGTGATTGGAAGCCAAAATCACGGCCTTTTTGATTTTTCGTCACATTTTTGACCCCTATCCAGTCTAAAATATGGATTAAATAATCCAAACAGAAATTTGTACGGTTCAAGATAGCTATACGAGACACAGGACTTCATCTTAGTCATAAAAGATGAACATGGAAATATCTCCAAAAAAATATGATACCGGTGCTCTTCGCGCCTCTCATTCGAAAATAGCAACTTAACCTTTCATCGCCCGGCGGCCCATTGGATCGCCTGATGGAGCAGTTTGCTGTAGGCCGGGTGATTGTAAGCTTCGGAGCCGTGGCCAAGCTGGATGGTGCAGATCCGGGATTTTCGATAGAGCCTGGTCCAGCCGATTTCCTTCTGGCTTGCGGGCTGGTCGGTCGTCAGGAGAAGATGATTATCCGGTTCCAAGGAAAATCCCTTGTAGGCCTCATCCAGAATCGTAAAGTCATGCAAACCAGCCGTAATCGGATGATGTGTATCTGTGATATGCACCGGTATTTGTACATTTTCTTGATAGGTACTGCGCGGCCAAACTTTACCGTCTTCCTGCGTTTTGGCCAGGTAATACTTGACCCCGATGGTCTTTTTATACTCCGGCCAATCCGAAAAGTTGGCCATGCTGTGGTGCAGGGCAACGACTCCGACCCCGCGGTCCAGTAAAGTTAGAAAATTTGCCCTGCGTTTGGCAGAAATATTCTGCGTCATATTGTAAAACACAATGACATCATAATCCCAGTTGGAAATATCCTCAAACACCTCGCTGTCATCCTTTAGTTCGAAAAGACGCCATTGCGCCCCCAACATTTCATCAAACATGCCGACAAAGGACTGTTTATTAAAAGCATGGCCGCCGGTTACGACCAGGACTGAAACCGGTTTTTGTTTATGTTTGTTCATTGTGCACCCCCCTGCCAATACAAGAATCGCAATGACACATAAAACCAGCATTTTTCTTATCATAGGATATCTCCTGGTTTATTCAGTAATCCTGTTTGCCTCATTAAACTGTTATTGGCTCTAACGCCGTGTGACAGCAGAAGCTTTTCCACCAGTTCCATCGGCAGACCCATCACGTTGGTGAACGACCCTTCAATGCGCTCGACAAATTCATCCCCCGTTTCCTGAATGCCGTAAGCCCCCGCCTTGCCTTCCCATAACCCTCCGGCAATATGTTCGGCAATCTGCTGTTCGGTCAATTTCTTTGGATACACAATCGTCGTATCCGCCTGGACAATTTCAACTCCCTTCTTTTTCCAGACCAGCGCAATACCTGTAATCACCTTATGCGGCTTGCTGAACAGCATCCGCGTAATCCGCTCGGCGTCTTCGGCATCGGCGGGCTTGCCGATAATGTGCCCATCAAAATCCACCACCGTATCGGCCCCCAGCACAGGCATATTCGCAAATCGCCCGGCCACATCCTTCGCCTTGGCCAAAGCGAGAATTCTACAATGTTCCTCAGAACTGACGCCGGCTCTTTCGAACGCCTCTTCGTCCACCTCCGACGGCTCGACGCGAAACATATAGCCCGCTTTCTCAAGCAATTCTTTTCGTCGCGGTGAGGCTGAAGCCAGGATAAATTGAATTTGACTTTTCATTTGTTTTTGCCGTTCGGCTGCATTTCCTCTTTGAGCCGGACATGATAGACGATATCGCTGCAAAATCGCTGATACTGCGCCTCAATCACCTCCGTATCTGTACCGATGTACATCGAAAACAACTGCGGCGACACCCGGCTGTTCCACGCAACCGTCAGCGGAACTTGCCGGTCCGCCGCCATTTCAGCCAGATACAACTCTATCGGCCAGTTGCCGCGAAGCCCGCCCAGCAGCAGGTTATGATAATTCGTCAGCCGTCGGCCGTAATCATATTCCCGCAGAAAACGCACCAGCGCATAATTCTGGGCGTAAAATGCCATCGCCGCGTCACCGTCGCTGCCGTAGCCATCAAGCACCTGCCCCGGATTGAGCGTAATCAGTTCAGTCAGCGGGATCATTCGCCCCTGCTGCATAATTTGACGCAGAGTTCCAAGCCGCATCAAGTTATCCTGCGGGCGAAACTCAAACACGTCCTGTTTATATTGACACGTCTCAAACAGCGTCGCCACGCCCTCATCCAGCCAGCTTGGCAGCCGGTACTTGAAATACCGCTGATTAAACTGATGCCAGCCTTCGTGCCCCAGCACGGAAAAAGTCTGTTTTCGGCCGATATTGTACGCCACACAAGCACCGTTCAGAGCGTATGCGCCTCGCTGAATTTTCAAATACGTCGAAGACATCGGCCCCGCGAATTCCCGGGTGAATTGCTCCCACCCTTTGCGGTCACCGAAAAGATAAACTTTGAATCTCTCCGTACCGTTGGCCAAATCGGGCACCTGGCTTTGATAGGCCTGATACGCCGACTCAACAAAACTCGGGACCTGGCGCAGCATCAGCGGGTCTATCAGCGTCGTAAAAACCTGATAATGCTGTGTTTCAATGCAAATGCCCTGTCCGTGCGGGTTGTCCCAGGGTTTCATCCCGCGAATCCCCGGCACATTCGCCAGATACCCGGAGATGCGCCCATAATCCCATTGGGCTGTTTCAGCGCTTTGATTTTGTTTGACAGCGGTGGACTGATCACAACTGGAACAACAAATTAATAACGATAAGATGATAACACAAGATGCGATCTTCATTTTTTCCTTTCACGTTTATCGGCTTTATAGACAGCAGCCCGGAGCGCAAACAACGGGATTCCCAACAAAAACGCAGCAGCCCGGAGCGCAAGCGACGGGATTTCCAACAAAAACGCAGTAGCACGGAGCGCAAGCGACGGGATTCCCAACAAAAACGCAGCAGCCCAGAGCGCAAGCGACGGGATTTTCTGTGTCATCGCCAATGGATATAAATCGGCTCGCTTGCGCTTGCCGCTGCTGAGTAACACATTCCAACAGGAATCCATTGACACTTGGCCGGCCTTTTTTAAAACTGACAAATTATCGATAAACACGAAACACCCAGTCCTGCGTCTTCGTTGTTTTGTCCCATCCCTGACCCCCATTATCAACGCCGTCTTCGCCGATCGTGTAAATCATATAGCCGGAATTAGTCCGCTTATATCGTAGCGACTTGCCGTCAAATGGATCCAAATAAACTTGCGGCAAATACCCCGGCACCAGCGCATCCACCGTCTCCGGCAGCTTCCCTTCTTTCAATCGATACCGTTCCAACGCCAGCGCCGTAATCGCGCAATCCATATTCGCCCGCATCCGCAGATGAATTCCATACACTTTCTCTATCCCAGGCAAAGTTATCCGGGATAGAGAAAAAAGGATTTTCACATCACAGGCCTCTTTGACTTTGGCCGATTGCTTCTCAATCGGCAGCTTGTCAATCTCAATCATTCGCTGATAGGCTTCGATTAACTTTGTCGGGTTTAGAGGTGTAAGGCACATTGCATAGAACATCAATTCATTTACATCTCGAACATCGCGGTTCAGTTTCCTGTATTCCAGGCAAACGCATATTTCTCCGACCAGGGCAGGGCCGATTGTTGTAGATTGATTAACCTGTTGAAGATAGCCCTGCAGTTGCTGTAATTGAGTTTCGTCAAGCGATGTCCGATTTATAATTTCCTGCACCCCCAAAACTCCCATTGCGAGTATTGCCGTCCTTACAAGATGGCTGAATAGACAATGAGACCGGGACAATGATTGCCCCAGACGCAGTTGGTCCATCGCCGCATCATACGCTTTTTGAGGCTGGTTGGTCTGCGAATAATAGATTTCGGTTATCACCAGACATTGACAGGCCCGTTTAATATTTAGCAGGAGATCTTTTATTAGGGAAGGCCCTTGTGAATAATCGATTGGATAATAACAATCCTCCACCTTCCCGCCCTCGTGCAGCAGCGAAAACATCTCCTGATTCAACTCAATAAATTCCTTCGCCGCAGCCATCTGTTCCGCTGAATAAGGCTCATTATCATTAGGTTCGGACTGATTGCCCAGCACCGGCAGCAGCTTTTGCTTTTCTTCCGCCAGCGGCTTATACGCCGCAAACGCCTTCATATAAATATCCGCCGCGTTGGGCGTCCCCTCCGGCAGCTTATACTTTGCCTCCAGTTCCGCAAAAGTTGTCGGCATACCCTGCGCCTTCAGCTCCGCAATTTCCCTTTTCAGTTGAGTCTTGTCATGCAAATGAAAGACCGTCACCACTGCAGCGATACACAGCAGTACTGCCCCAACGCCGATAAGCCACTTCTTCATAATTTTCGCCTTTTACCTTTTTACTTTATCTGACCCCACCCCGCCCCGAACACTTCCGCGGTAAACAAATACACCTCCACCTCCGGGTCTTCCCACGCATACTCCCGCAGTCCCGCCTTGTGCGTACAGCAATAGTTGAGAAATTCCTCCGTCGTCCAGCCTGTTTCCGTCGCCACCTGCGGCAGGAAACATCCGCTGCGCCGGCCATCGGTGATAAAAATCCCATGTTTGCCCAGTTCCAGCCCCATCGGGTTATCCGTCTTTTCCATTGGCGATAAAACAGAAATCTCAATTTCCAGCAATGGCAGTTCCGCCGGACGGATGGGATTATGCGTAAATCGCGGGTCGCGCCTCGCCGACGACATCGCCATCTCCCGCACCATCTCAATCAGCGGTTTATCCGCCGTAAAATTCCCAATGCACCCCCGCAAATCTTCGTTATTTTTCAGCGTCACAAAACATCCGCACTCCGCCAGCAGCGCCGGGTCATCCGTCTTCTCGGCCATCGGAGCGGGCAGACGGTTCACCGCCGCATCGACCGTCTGCTTGGCCGTCCGCAGCAAAATCTGTTTTTGCGACTCGTTCATCATTTTATCAGCTTAATCGCCATAAACCCGCCGATCAGCAGAATCATAAACAACAGGCTCAGCCAATTGAAATACTTTTCAATAAACGGCCTTACCTTCTCGCCCTTCCATCCAAATAATCCCGCCACCATAAAAAACCTTGCCGACCGGCTCAGCACCGAAGCAATAATAAATCCGAGAAAATTAATTTTTGCCACTCCGGCCGAAATCGTGCATACCTTATACGGCAGCGGCGTGAACCCGCACGTAAAAACAATCCAGAAATCATACTTGTCATACCAGTTCCGGAATAACTCAAAATTAGCCTCCGTTAATCCAATTCCGCCCAGATGCGCGTAAACCCAAGGTCCAATTTCCTGCCATAGAAACATCCCGATTCCGTAACCGAAAATTCCACCCAGCACCGACGCAACGGAACACATTATCGCAAATCGAAACCATTTTTTCGGCGCTCCCAATGCCAGCGGAGCCAGCAGAACATCCGGCGGAACAGGAAAAAAACTCGACTCCGCAAAGCTCAGCAGAAATAACGCCCGCTCGCCGTGCGGCGTGTTGGCAAAATGAATCACCCAGTTGTAAAGTCTGCGATGTAAGTGCCACCAGGCAACCTGTTCTGTCTCTGTTTTCATACGGTCTCCCAAAAGCCGATTTTTCTTGTTCACTATTTCCCTGAATCATATATATAATAGGCACCGAAGTCAATCCGCAGAAAAATAGGAATCAAGGGATAATAAACATAATGGAACAATTTCGCCAAACAGAAACCGGCCTTTATGTGCTGGCCCCAGCCAAAATCAATCTGAGCTTATTGGTGGCCGGCAAAAGGCTCGACGGCTATCACGAACTTGAAACCATCATGGCCAAAGTGGATTATTATGACGAGCTGCTGGTCGAATGGGGAACAAAACCGGGCATCGAACTGATTTGCAACGGCCCATATTGGGCTCCGGACGGTCAGGACAACCTCGTCTGGAAAGCATGCCGCCTCCTGCTCGAAAAAGCCGACAAAAATCCGCCCATTAAGGTCACCCTGAATAAAAATATCCCCGCCGGCACAGGACTTGGAAGCGGCAGCTCTGACGCCGCCGCCGCTCTGATGGCATTGAATCGCTTTGCAAATCTTGGCATTTCCAACACTGATATTCACTCCATTGCCGCGATTTTGGGCAGCGACGTAAACTTTTTTCTCGAAGGACCGCTGGCATTTTGCTCCGGCAGAGGCGAAAAAATCAACCCTCTGAATGTTGTTTTCCCGTTTCAGGCTATTTTGATTATTCCCGATATAAGTACTTCTACAAAAAAAGTTTACGAGAATTATACTCACAATCCAGATATATATGGTCAGCTTTCCGCGAAAATAAATGCGTTTCTCGACCAAAATAAAGTTGATTTCGCAGCCAAAATGTGCGCAAATATGCTTGAGCAAAGCTGTTTCCAGCTATATCCGGAACTGGCGGACATCAAAAAAAGGGTAGAAGAATCAGTCCGCCGAAGTGTTTGTCTCAGCGGCAGCGGCAGTACATTATACTGCCTGATTGACGGAAATGATAAGATTCAAATAAGGGACCGTTGCCGCGACACAGTGAAGAGAGACACCAACTGCTTATGCAAGCTTGTCAGCAGCAATGGATGGTAAGTTTATGCGAGGCAGACTATGGAAATCAGCGAAGTCAGGGTTAGACTTGTAGCCAATCAGGATGATCGGCTCAAGGCTTTTTGCTCGATGACACTTGACAATGAATTCGTTGTCCGCGACATCAAAATCATCGAGGGCACAGGAGGGCTTTTCGTTGCCATGCCTTCCCGCAAAATGAGCGACCATTGCGGCAAATGCGGCGGGAAAAATCATCTCCGGGCCAAGTTTTGTAATCACTGCGGAGCCAAACTGCCGGAAAATCGCGCCAGGCAGGACCACGACGGCCGGATGAAATTGCACGCCGACATTGCCCATCCCATCAATGCTCAGTGCCGAAAGAGCATTCAGGAAAACATCTTAAGGGCTTTCCACAAAGAGTTTGAAAAATCCAAAGAGCCCGTCTACAAACCGGTGGATATGGACACCCCGGACGATTAGAAAAATTCCTGCGGTACCCGTTCAAATCGTTTATTGAGCGCTTTCGTGCAGCAATTCTTCCATGACGCGGTCCATTGCCTCATCCAGCGGTCCATCCAGATCGGATTCTGCACGATGCAGCAGCCGTCTGCCTTGTTCCACCTTTTCCGGCCGAATTTCGGGCAGCGAGGCTATAATTCCCAGCAACTTCCCCAGCGGAGTATTTTGGATATTCTCCATTATCTCTTTGGCAAGAACGTCATCCGACGATTTCCTGAACTGGGCTAATCGATCCTGGTGTTCGTGCTTGGCCTGTAAAAACCGCATCCGAAGTTCCTTGTTTGTATCGTTTTTGTTCATAAAGATATAACCTTGTGCACCTTCGGGTCTTCTCGACAGGTATCCGTCCCATCTTGTGACCCGCTGAAGCCAAAATGGACTTCATGTTTTCCTGAAATTTCCCCGGTTTCCTGCCGGGGGTGCCTCATACTACCATTATCGGCGTTTTTATCGCCCCTCGCCTATAAGGATTTCCCTTATTTTTATTTTTTCACCAATTCCCCCTGAAAACCGACTACAATATGTTGTATGCCTTGTTTTTCTGTTCCAAGCATTCTCGTTGCTGGCAGTACTGGTATCGACGTTTGGGATACGGAAACTTTAATCATACCTCTTGTTTTTGATTGCGATGTAACTCATTAAAAATGCTTGACTTAAATCTTTTTTATTGAAATCCATTATTTTCTGCTCTGAAATTTTTTTATTGCGCCCCCTATTTTCACACCTGACAATGGCGGTTTTGTAGAAATAGAAAAAATAGGCAATAACACAATATATAGTCTTTCCTATCTTCCGGAAATTCACACGTCTATTTCACACAAAAAGCCCGTTTTCTTCGGTGGAAAACATTTCCATTTTGACAGCCCGGCAGTTAGGATTAAATGCAAAAGTTACTTTTATCATAAAAACTACGCATAAGGCTCTGGAAAAGCTCAATAATAATTATGAAACAGGTCATATTTTCAAATCCGTGGCGGGCATTCTTCGAAGAACAGGGACTTCGCGGCTTTGAGGATTTTTTCGATGCGTTCGAAGGGACGCAAATCAACAAAAATACAAAACGCAGTGTCCTGACACGCACCTTCGAAAACGGCGGGCAAAGCCGGACGTTCTTTTTGAAACGGTTTTTTAACCCGCACTTCAAAGACATGCTCTTCGCCCTCTATAACTGGCATCGGCCGTGCAGCCAGGGCCGGCTCGAATGGAACTGCGCCAATTATCTGCTCTCGCACGGCATTGAGACCTATCGCCCGGCCTGCTTCGGTGAAATCAGCATCCTCTGCGTCGAATGGCGGTCGTTCTTTCTGACCGAAAAGCTGCCCGGCATGAGCCTGACGGAATTTCTCAAACAGTGCTGGCTGACGATCAACACCCATCGGCAGGAAAAACTTTTGTCGGACCTGGCGGGCTTTATCCGGCGGATTCATAGCCTCCGCGTCAGCCTGCCGGACTTGTACGCCTATCATATCTTCGTGGAGCAATGTAAGCTTGGTATAAACGCCGACGGCAAAGAAAACGCCTATTCGTTCGCTGTCATTGATTTGCATCGGATGAGCATCAACGTCCCGGCGTGGCGGATGCCGGCCGTTCGCATCGAAAACCTTGCCCGGCTGAATTTCAGCCTCCGCGACGGATACATCAGCCCCGCACAGCGGCAGTTTTTACTGCGGCAAAGTCTGAATGATTTCCCGGAGTCGAAAGTGAACGCAATGCTCGAAAAAATCCTCCGCCGGACCAATCACATTCACCATCGCCGCAACCAGCCGGTCTATTGAACGTGCTTTTGAATGCCCTGTCATATTAAGCATTTATTAAGATTGGGTTTGTTTGGGTTTGCTTTTGTTTTGTGTTTTTTAGATTAGTCCTTTCCGTGTAATAAGTTATCGATTTTTAAATTGGGTTTGCTTTTCCAAAAAATGATGGTGAACCATTTTTTGGATATCAAAAATCAAAGTGCAAAAATCAAAATTAAGGAGTCGGCAGGGCCGACGGCTGAAATAAGCGGATTCCTCACCCGCAAGGGGTTCGGAACGACGGGCCTCTTGTTCTGTCAAGTTCTTCGACAACATGATACACATACTCCTTTTGTTTTCAAAGTTCATAGTTCTTAGTTCGTGGTTCGTAGAAAATCTGGATTCCGGCCTTCGCCGGAATGACAGAACCACAAGGCGCAAAAGAGGCGCCTCTTATATAGGGCGGACTTGCACGCCGGTGTCGAAAATTTGTGATTTTTCGAGGGCAAAAAAGATGTAAGTCTTTATTTGGAAAGGAGTTAAAAATTTATGGAATTTTATAATACAACAGGATAGTGCAATCGCAATTGTGTTGAAATAGCATAAACCACAGATTGACGCAGATTGTCACAGAGAGAAAAAAGGGAGAAGGCAAGAGACAAAAGGTATGTAGATATACAGGTATGCAGGGATGAGGAGGGCAAGAACTTAACTCAAGAGGATAAAACGTATTGCGAATTGAGAATGCAGAATTTAGAATTGAGAAATTGTGGAATGCAAAGGGTACGGAAGGAAAATTCAAAATGTGAAATTGGGCAAAAATGTACCTGACCCCTTTATTTATCCTTGACCCGCTTTGATTCACTGAGCGGAATTAGTCGTATAATTCGCAAGAAAAGGGGTTGAGTTATTGCACTCAGATGAAGATTTTGGTAAAATTATTGAATTAGTATGCTTGGCGGCGTAGCCAAGCGTTTAATATGGGAAATGTCCGTTTATAGGACAAAAGATGTTGTCAAATACAGTTATGGAAAATCCGTTGTACGCCGCTTGGGAAAATTCCTCCCAGCCTAAAATCAGCCACTTTGAAAAAGTGAAAAAGAAATTTAACAGATGGTCTGATTGGTTCATTGTAATTCTTGTTTTACTCTTTCATTACTTGATACTGAACAGTATTGTGTGCGCCGCTGAGACAGTAGTGACTCCGGAAATTGACCGCAAATTGATGGACAAGTGGTCCGCGCCTTATCGTGGATGGCATTATTGGCCTGATCACGTCATCACGGCAGAACCGAATATTGTTGGGTATGATAAATTCCATGATACGGATGTCCCGTGTGTCTATCAACTGCCTGGACAGCCGAATAAGTGGCTCATGAGCTTTATTGCTTTCGATGGCAAAGGCTATAATTCATTTGTTGCCGAAAGCACGGACCTGATCCACTGGCTCAATCCACGGCTGGCGCTTGGCTTTGGCAAGCAGGACGAATTCGATTTTGGCGGCTGCGTGCTCGGTGGATATCTCTACGAGTCCTACGACATCAAAGCACCACGTCTGCTCAAAAAGCACGATGGTAAGTTCTGGACGCTCTACGGCTGCTATGCCAAACAGGGTGGCTACGAAATCGACCCGGGCTATGAAGGTGTAGCTATAAGTAATGATGGCCTCACGTGGCGGAGGGCTAAGGATATACCGATTCTCTCTGTACAAGATGCTGACTGCGCGGAATGGGAGCAGCACTGCATTTATCAGCCCTGGCTGGTTGAGCACGATGGCATGTTCTACAATTTCTATAACGCCAAACACATGCCAAATTGGGTCGAGCAAATGGGATTGGCTAAGTCCCGAGACTTGTTGAACTGGAAACGTTATGAAGGCAACCCGATCGTGCGGGTCCGCAAGGAGAACTATGATGAGCAGTTCTGCTCCGATGGTAAGGTGTTTCGCGACGGCGATCACTGGGTGATGTTCTACTTCGGTGTGGGCAAAGGTGGTGCGCACATAATGATGGCCTTTTCGCGAGACCTGCTACACTGGGCGTCACATCCGGAACCACTCTACAAGGCAGGCGGACATCCCACCGGTCTAGACAAACAATACGCCCACAAGATTTCGTTGGTTTACAACCCGAACAACGAGATATTTTACCTTTACTATTGCGCCTGCGGCAACAAAGGGCGTGGAATTGGCTTGATCAGCAGCAAGCCACTCTTACCTTAAAAGAATTGACTCAGAACAAGACAAAGTAGTTTGGCAACCATTGTTTTTCATAACAGTATGATAAATCCATTTCAAAATCTTGCCTGTAAATCTTAACCATAATTGTGCAACTATCATCTGTGTTGACTAATATTAATTATTAAAAAGTCTGCCAATTTTTTTAAAAAAGGGGTCATCCAGCCGGCTGATGCGCAGGTTATCCCTGTATTTGTCCGCCCAGGAATGGTATCTGTGCGGTTTCCATAAGGTAGGATATTTTCGGCATCCATAGATCGTTGATATAATCCCATACAACAGTCCGCTGACCCAGATTATCAGAAAAGTAATCGCGAAACTGATAAAGCCGTAGGCGACGATCTGCGGATGATGCTTTGCCCAGGGAGGAAGAAAAACCGCCAGAAGACAGACAATCAACAATATCACCATCGCGGTCAATACCAATTTTCGAACCGGATGGGGGCCCACCTGCTTCCAATTGATAAGCATTCTAAGAAAAGCCGGCTTTCTCATGTTCCGTTTTTCTTTATACGGAAAACGTTAATCAATTTTGGCGACGAGAACGACGTAATTTTTGCCGTAGGCTTTGGCGCATTTGGGACAGGTGGTGTAGAAAAAGTACAGATGCTTTGTCGCCTTGCCTCTGGACTTCACGAAGGTATCCATTTGGCCCATCCATGTGCGGATATTTTTATAGGGGCCTTCAAATACTTTGGTCAGGAACCGGCCGGAGATTCTGGCCATTTCGGAATTTGGAATATCTTTGGTGACCGCGATATAAACATCGGCGCCCCACAGCGATTTTTCATCCGACAACAGCAGCGGCTCGGGCGTCAGGGCCTGGGCCTGTACAATTTTTTCCATATTGCGGACCATGACTTTGCCGAAGTTGAGCGGGATGTGCAGGAAACTTCGTACATGGTCTTTTAAGAACAGCTTGTCCCGCCATGTGTGTTCTTTTTCATCCCACGGGGCGGGGTCGAACGGCGGGCAGCAGCCGGTGGGACTGTCATATAATTTGTCCATAAAACCTCCTGTTCAATTAAGTTCCCAGGGCGTTGCCCTTGGCTAAGTTATTTTGGCCTTTCAGGCCGGGACTTGATTGCGACGACGCTTTAATTTATACCCAACCACTACCCCAATATAAGAAATCACCAAATTTATCACCAAGGGGACTGTTATCATAATCATATAATTGACGTTACTGAAAGAAAAAACGATCTCCATCGCGACTGTATAAAGCGCCGGCATGCAGAAGAAAAACCTAATGAATGATTTTTCAAATAAAGGCGAAACCAAAAACCCCGTCAACATACTGCTCAGGAACAGAATGACAGGCATGATGACCATAAAAATAAGCCCTAAGAAAGCTTCCGGTTCTCTACCAGTTGCTCTCTGCCACGGCGTAATTACAAGAAAAATAATCGCCTCATATAAAATAACCGCTGTTAAAATGCCGGCAAGAACAGACAAAACCGAATACAAAACTTTTTTCATTGAAACCTCCCGTAAAAGTATTTCAAACAAAAAAGGGTAGGTCGTTTTGACCCACCCTGCGATTTTTTGTCTTATAATTTTTTGGCGATCTCATCTTTTAGCTGCTGGACGAGGGCGACGGCGGTGTCGGCCGCGGCGACGAGGTCGATGAGTTTCTTATCCTTTTCGCGGCGGAGTTTGAGTTCGATTTTGCCCTCGGCCAGCGTCTTTGGGCCGATGGTCAGGCGAATCGGAATACCGAGCAGGTCGGCATCCTTGAATTTGACGCCGGCGCGGAGGTCGCGGTCGTCGTATAAGACTTCGACGCCTTTGGCCTGCAGGTCTTTGTAGATTTTTTCGGCGGCGCCTGTCACATCGTCGCTGACGGCGGCGGTGGTGATGATGACTTCCCACGGGGCAATCGTAATCGGCAGAATCATACCGTCGGCATCGTTGCCGGTCTCAATGGCGGAGGCGATGATGCGGTTGACACCGATGCCGTAGCAACCCATCAGGCACGGCTTGATTGCGCCATCGACATCGGAGAATTTGGCTTCGAGCTTGACGCTGTACTTGGTGCCGAGCTTGAAGACCTGACCGACTTCGATGCCGCGTTTGAATAATAATTTTTTGCCTTCGTAGGTATCGCCATCAACGGCGTTGCGGATGTCGGCGACAGCGATGTTTTTGCCTTCAAGCGGGAAATCCCGACCGGGGACGACATTGACCGTGTGGTAATCGGTCTTGTTGGCGCCTGTAGCTCCGACGGCCATCGCGGCGACGGCGTGGTCGATGATGACCTTGTCGGCTTTATCGCAGATACCGACAGGGCCGGCAAATCCGACGGCCGCGCCGGTGAGTTTGATGATTTCTGGTTCCTCAGCTAATTCGACTGAATCTCCTACAATTACTCGCATTTTCTCTGGATTAACCTCGTGATCGCCACGCACCAGAACAGCAATAAGCTTGTATGGTTTTGTTGGCGATTCGCTATTCAAAAGAATTGAAGCAATTGAACGACCATCGTGCTTGGTTAATTTTTCTCCAAGATTTTTGAGAGATTCAGTTTTAATCCCTTTTGTCGCAAAAATAATAGTCTTGATCATTTTTTGGGGCTTGAGTTTCAAAAACGCGCAGACCTCGTCAATTTTTCCGACGTTGGGCGTATGCAGGTCCGTCATTGGGCCGGTTTCTTTGGGAGGCTGTTTGGGCAGCGGATCGACGGGGGCTTTTTCGATATTCCATGCGAGGCTGCTGTCGGCGGTATAGACGATGACGTCTTCGCCGTTGTCGCAGGGGATGGTGAACTGGTGGGAGCCTGTGCCGCCCATCTCGCCGGTCTCGGCCTGCACGATGACATAGTCGAGGCCGCAGCGCGTGAAGACCCGGCAATAGGCGTTATACATATCCATATAGGTTTTGTGGAGGCAGTCCTCGGTCGCGTGAAAGCTGTAGGCGTCCTTCATAATAAATTCTCGCGAGCGGAGGGCGCCGAAGCGCGGGCGAAACTCGTCGCGGTACTTGGTGTTAATCTGATAGAGATTCATCGGAAGCTGCTTATAGGATTGAATCTCGCAGGAGGCCAGGTAGGTGAAGCCTTCTTCGGCGGTCGGGGACAGGACGTTGCCGCGGCCGTGGCGGTCGATGAATTTGCCGAGGGTCTCGCCGTAGTCGATGTCGCGGCCGGTGCGCTGCCATAATTCCATCGGCTGCACGACGGGCATGGTGATTTCCTGAGCGCCGGTGCGGTTCATTTCTTCGCGGATAATCTGTTCGATTTTGAGAATCATCCGCCGGCCTGAGGGCAGGTAGATGTAGGTTCCGCTGGCCAATTTACGCATCATGCCGGAACGAATCATCAGTTGATGGCTGAGAATTTCGGCGTCGGCGGGGAGTTCTTTGACGGTTGGTATCAATGTCTGGCTATAACGCATTCTGATTTTCCATTTTCAATTTTCTATTTTCCATTTATGTCTAACGGAAACTTTTTTCTATTGCCTGTCTGACTATCTCCTGTGACACTTCGTGCGCCCACCGGCCGTCTTTGCAATACACCCGGCCGAGCCTTTCGAGGAGCACGAACCACGGTCGTTTGCCGACAGCTTTTTTATCGAGCAACAGCAAGTCCATTAATTGTTCCATTTTTATATCAGATGGAATTTCCGTCGGCATACCGAGTTTTTTTAATATTGCCTCGATGCGTTCGATGCGGTCATCGTTGACCATACCCAGGGCCTGTTCCATCATTCCGACGGCAATCATACCGATGGCGACACACTGGCCGTGGAGCAATTGATAATCGCAGGCGGATTCGACGGCGTGGCCGATAGTGTGGCCGTAGTTCAAAATCCGGCGTTTATTTTTTTCGGTGGGGTCTTCTTCGACCACCGAGGCTTTAATCCGGCAATTCCACCCGGCGATTTGTTCCAGTATCTTCGTATCGCGCCGTAAAACCATATCGATATTTTTTTCGAGAAACGTAAAATACTCAGGATCGGCGATGGCGGCGTGCTTGACCGATTCGACCAGGCCGGAGCGGTACTGCAAATCATCGAGTGTCTTGAGTGTCGCGGTATCAATGAATACCGCCGAGGGGTACCAGAAACAGCCGAATGCGTTTTTGCTCAGTGAGCTGTCCACGCCGGTCTTTCCGCCGACGCTTGAATCAGCCTGCGCAACGGTCGTCGTCGGGATATGGACGACGGGCACACCCCGCTTGAACACGGCGGCGGCAAAGCCGGCGATATCGCCGACGGTTCCACCTCCCAGACCGATAACCACGGTATCGCGGCTGAGACGATGCTGTTCCATTGCTTCGAGAATCGCCGTCGCCGTCGCCATCGTTTTGGACCGTTCGCCCGCGGGCGTAATGGCATAAGATGGGACATTTTTGCCGCCAGTCAGTGTCGCCAGATGTCCTGCCTGCACTAATTTTTCATCGGTGACGATGAAAAGTGATTTTTTCGGAAACAGCCGTTCAATCCGTGCCAGAAGTCCGGACAGAATCCCCGTACCGATGGTAATCGGATAACTTCTTTCTTGCTCAGCCGGTATTTTTACAAATTGTTCATTCATTCAAGTTAGACATCCATTGACGATTTTCGATTGACGATTCTCGATTCGGACAAAGGCGCAATTCAATCGTCAATACTTCATTACGCTGTGTATCGGATATTTTTTGAGTTTTTCGCGTCCGCCGAGAGCCGTCAGTTCCACCAGAAACGTCAGTCCTATGACTTTTGCGCCGAGTTTTTCAGCCAGTTGACACGAGGCGGCCATCGTTCCGCCGGTCGCCAGCAAATCGTCAATCATCAGCACGCGGGCACCGGATTTCAGGGCGTCGGTGTGCATTTCAATCGTATCTGTGCCATATTCGAGACCATAGCTGGTCGAGGTCGTATGCCAGGGCAGTTTGCCCTTTTTTCGGACGGGGACAAAGCCGGCATTCAGCTCCCGCGCCACGGCGGCACCGAAGATAAAGCCGCGGGCCTCGACCGCCACCACGGCGTCAATCGCCTGGTTGTGGTAAGGGCCGGCCAATTGATAAACCGCCACAGCCAATGCCTGGCGGTCGGCCAACAACGGCGTAATATCCCGAAACAATATCCCCGGCTTCGGGAAATCCGGGATATCCCGAATGTAAGCCTTTAAATCCAGCATAATTAGGCTCCTTTTCTTAAAAACACCTCTTGAGGGCTGGAATTATAAGGAAAAAGTGTATCTTACGAAAGCAAAAAAGCCGGTCGAAACAGCATGTTTTGAGTTTTTCACTTGCGTCAGCGGGAAACCAAAATTATAGTTTTGTCCCGGTTTTAACCGATTTTTCAATATGTGGAACCGCAGGGTGGGTGATTTTGGCCCGCCTTTTTTTTCTATCTATAATAAACAGGTGAAAATCCATAATGGAATCCGTCACGGGTAAAAAATATCATTTTATCGGAATCGGCGGCATCGGAACCAGCGGGCTGGCCAAACTACTGATTAAACACGGGGCTTCAGTCAGCGGCTCGGATATGTCCGAAGGGGCCGTTTTGAACGATCTTATAGGACGCGGCGTGGCGATCCATCTCGGTCACCGAGCGGAAAATCTGCCCGACGACGTTGACGCGGTCATCATCAGCGCCGCGATCCCCGCCTCCAACCCGGAATTGACCCGCGCCGGTGAAAAGGGACTGAAAATCTACAAATACGCCGAGATGCTGGGGAAAGTCTTCGACCAATATGCCGGCATTGCCGTCTGCGGCACCCACGGCAAAAGCACGACCAGCGCCTGGACGGCGGTTTCGCTTGAAAAAGCGGGGCTGAATCCGAGTTTCATCATCGGGGCCGACATCCCGCAATTAGGCGGCTCCAGCGGCGCGGGCGGTGCGGAATGGTTTGTGGCCGAGGCCTGTGAATACGACCGCAGTTTTCTGAACCTGCATCCGCGAATTGCCGCGATGCTCAATATCGAGGCCGACCATTTGGACTATTACCGGGATGAGGACGAGATTGTTGATGCGTTTGCCGATTTTGCCCGGAATATCCGCCCCGACGGCGTATTAGTAGCCAACGGGCGAGACCGGAATATCGCGCGGATTCTTCGCCGGCCAGGCCTATCCGCGAAGATTGTCACCTTCGGTCTGGATTTATCCTGCCAATTTACCGCCGTCAATCCCGAATTGATTGACGGCCTGTACCATTTCGACATTCTTTACAACGGCACATTATTCGGCACAACGCATATTTCTCTGCCGGGGCTGCACAATATTGAAAACGCCCTGGCGGTCGCGGCGATGCTGACGGAAACGGGTCTGCCGGCGCAGCGGATTTGCGAGCTTTTGCCGGAGTTTACGGGAACGGACCGGCGGCTGATGTTCAAGGGTAAATTTGGCGGAATCACCGTGATGGACGATTATGCCCATCATCCGACGGAAATCCGGGCCTCACTGGCCGGGATTCGCCAGCAGTATCAGCCGCACCGGCTGTGGTGCGTCTTTCAGCCGCATCAATACAGCCGCACCCGTTTTTTACTTGATGATTTCGCCGAAAGCTTTAAGCTGGCGGATATTACGATAGTCCCGGAAATTTACTTTGTGCGGGACACCGCCGAAAGCAAAAGCAAAGTCAGCGCCGAGGCGCTTGTCGAACGGATTCGGCAAAGCGGCAGTGACGCCTTGTTTATCAATGATTTCGGCGGTATCCTGGAGCATTTACAAAACCATGTAGAACCCGGCGACCTGGTGGTAACGATGGGCGCCGGAACAATTTGGAAGGTAGCCGATGAATATCTTTGCTGGCTTGGAAAGCATTGTTAAAAAAGACTGCTCTTTGGCCGAGTACACATGGTACCGGCTGGGCGGGCCTGTGGACTGGCTGATGAGTCCGACCTCTACGGAACAGCTTCAAACGGTGCTGAAACGCTGCTGCGAAAACGATTTGCCCGTCTGGATTCTGGGCAACGGATCCAACCTGCTGGTCAGCGATGACGGCGTCCGCGGAGCGGTGGTCAAGCTCGGCGGCGAGGCGTTCAGCAAATACGAATTCAAAGAAACGACGCTGACTGCGGGGGCGGCGGCGGATTTACAAAAATTAGTGCAGGAATCGGTCAAAAAAGGACTGGGCGGGCTGGAATCTCTGGCCGGCATCCCCGGCACCATCGGCGGCGCGGTCAAAATGAATGCCGGCGGCCGGTTTGGCGACATCGGCACCAGCATTCAGAGCGTATCCGTCATGGACAAACAAGGCACTATCTTCGAAAAAACCAAACCAGAATTAATTTTCGATTATCGTCAGGTCAACATCACCGCACAGGTCATTTTGGGCGCCACGATGCATCTGACCGAAGACGATCCTGAAGAACTGCTCAAGACGGTCAAGGAAGTCTGGATTTACAAGAAAAATACCCAGCCGCTGGATACCCACAATGCCGGGTGCATCTTCAAAAATCCGCGGGGGATGTCGGCAGGCGCCTTAATCGACCGCGCGGGCCTGAAGAATGAAAAAATCGGCGGCGCCATCGTCAGCGAAAAACACGCGAATTTCATTGTGACCGAAAAAGGCTGCAAGAGCGCCGACATCAAAGCCCTGATTGGGAAAATCCAGAGCAGAGTCAAAGACCAGTTTGACGTGGATTTGGAACTGGAAATTGAAATCTGGTGAAAATGAAACCACAGATTTCACAGATTTTCACAGATTAAAATATTGGGCAGGGTGGGCCACGCCCACGCAGTAATGACAAAACAAATAAATGATTTAAAAATTGCGGTGTTGTGCGGCGGGGTCGGCTCGGAACGCGGGGTCAGTCTGCACAGCGGCGAAAATATCTACAACGCGCTGTGTCGCGGCAAGATGAATGCGATTCTGCACGATTTGAAACCCGACGCGATGGGGATACTCGACGACACATCCATCGACGTATTTTTTCTGGCTCTGCACGGCCGATTCGGCGAAGACGGTCAATTACAATCCATCCTGGAGCAGAAAAAATCAGCCTTTACCGGATCCGGCTCCAAAGCCAGTCAAACGGCGTTTGATAAAATCGCGGCCAAGAAGGTTTTTGCCGCGGCCGGGCTGCCGCTGGCAAAACAAGTCGTACTGAACGGTTCAGTTTCTTCGAAGGCACTGGCTGAACAATTGAAACGGCTGTCGTCTAAAGTGGTAGTCAAGCCCGCCTGCGAAGGCAGCAGCGTCGGGGTGGAAATTCACACCGACCCGCAGAAAGCAACGAAGGCCGCGATTCGCTGCCGTCAGCAATTCGGCAACTGTATGGTGGAAGAATTCATCACGGGACGCGAAATGACCGTCGGTCTGCTGGAAGGCAAGGCCTTGCCGGTACTTGAAATTCGGCCTAAAGCAAAATTTTACGATTATCAGGCCAAATACGAGGACGACACGACGGAATATTTATTCGATACGATTTCCGATGCGGCGGTTGTGAAACGGTTGCAGCAGGACGCTGAAAAGGCGTTCGCGGCGCTGGGATGCCGGCACCTGAGCCGGGCGGATTTTATCCTGACTGAAGATAATACGCCGTATATTCTGGAATTGAACACGCTGCCGGGATTCACGAGTCATTCACTGCTGCCGATGGCGGCCAAAAAAGCGGGTATCCCGCCCGAAGAATTGTGCAGGCGGATTGCGGAAGCGGCATGGAGAGACAAAGTTAGAAGTTAGAACCCAAAAGTCAAAATGATGGAATCCGCCGAGGGCGGATGACTTTTCAATATGGCCAGGAAAAAACTTAAAATCAGAAAAACAAAAAGCGGCAAAAGCTGGCGCCAGTGGTTTTCGTGGGGCAGCCGAAGCCAGAAACGCTCGTCCCGGACTGAGCAGAAAGAAAAACTCGGCCGACGGATTAAAATCGCGGCGCTGAGTATTTTTCTGCCGCTGCTGCCGGCGGCGATTGTGGCGGGATTTTTCTATATGGAAAAACACGTCGATGCGCAGCAGCAGGCCGAGCCTCCAACGGGGCCGCTGGTCTTTGTCCGGGGACAGACGGAAACCATTGTTCCCGGAACGAATTACAAGCTGAACAAGGAAACCGCAAAAACCATCGCTGAAGAACTGGCTTCCAAAGCATGGCTGTACGATATCCAGGTGCAGACCAAACGTGAAAAAGTGCTGGTGTACGCGCAATACCGCCTCCCGACAGCGTTCATCAAAGATGCCAAAGGAAAGAGTTTGTATATCGGATTGCCGGCCAAAAATGACCCGCTGGGAGGAAATGAAAACGCGGTATTCGTCTCGGATTACACGGTGGACACACCGCCGCTGATTGAAGTGGCCGGATTCTCGGACAAAGACACTCCCATCGTCGGCAAGGCGTGGCATGCTCCTGACGTCGCCGCGGCACTGACACTCCTGACTAAACTGACGGATTACGGCAAAACCATTTGCCCTCATAAACCGTTAGTCAATGAAATCGCCTCGATTGACATCACCAATTTCAACGGGCGAAAAAAGATGCTGGATTCTCACATCACCCTGATTCTCAGGGATGGAACCCCGGTATTCTGGGGCGCGGCATACGGGCAAGCCAGCCGGCAGCTTGAAGCGCCGGAAGAGGAAAAACTCAACAAGCTATACACGTTCTATCAGGAGCGCAAATATACGCTGATGGGGCAGCCCAAATTCATCGACCTTCGTATGCCGCTAATGGGCATCCCCCGACCGCAGTAGCCGTCGCACATATCATTTTTACAAATGCAATCTGTTTTCCTGTCGATAAAAGACATACGATAAAAACACCGAAATCAATACCGCCGAAAGAACCGGTACAATTATAAATAAAACGGGGTGGTAAATCATCATACCGCCAAACAGCATCACGGCGGCAGCCAGTTTAAATAATACTGCACTGCACAGGTGTGTTTTTCGCCAGACTCTTTCATTGCTCAGTGTCCAGGGCGTGCGGATACCGATAAACCAGTTGGGACCGACCTTTTCCATAATACAGCCCAGTCCGAAAAATAAAATACTCAACAGCACCGGCATCATGAAATTAATACGAATCTTGATTCCCAGATTCCACGCAATAATAAACACCTGCACGGCAAAAAGAAATGCCAGCAGCAGGAATAAAAAGGTATCGTTGAATACACGAAACCGTCGGAAATTTTTCTGAAGTGGATCGACATGACTTAACCCCGCAAAAAGCAGCACTACAAAAACAGAAATTGCGGGAATCATAAACACGCAGATGTTCTTTGACATGTGACCATCCACCTGCCCCCGTGCATTCCAGTGGGACGCCATCCAATGCGGCAGTTTCGGATAATAATAAACGCTGAAACCAAACATACAGAGAATAAAAAGAACCATCATGATAGTCGTAAAGCGAATTTTCATTTTTGAACCTCCTTTTGAAGAATATAATAACAGGGCTTTCGTCCCAGTATCATTACATCACCGCTGATCCATTCAAAGAACAAATAGTCCCGGCCATCCATTCGGCGTATGTAATATTTGGAGTGGGTTTTATCACCGCGGCAATAAATGTCACCCTTGGTCCAATAACACCAACCTGACTCTGTGGTTCCATCCTCATTAAAGACCATTTGCTTGAGAAACAAATTCCCTTTCCAGTGTTTTTGCCCGGGGACAAAGTCTTCCGGGCGGTCAACAAAATCCACCGAAATCCACTTACCGACCAGATTCGGGTCATTGACGAACGGCGGCACCCAGGCATCCTGCGATTCCTGATAAGGCCCGACGGTCGCCCCCATCCCGATATGCATGACCACCGCACCGAACAAGACCAGCAGATAGAACACCGTCGCCAGGCGATTGAGAAAAATAAGACCTTTGTGCGGAACATATTTCATTCCCCGGGATACCGCTTTTGAAGTCAGCAATTCGGCATAATCTTCCGCCGGGCCCATATCGGCTATAATCGCTTCAAATCGCTCGCGATTTTTCCGCTCTGGACTTAATTCCGCATAACGCCGATCCAGATGTTCCTCCACGTCATTGAGGATATTCTGACGCGCGGTTTTATCCGTCATTATCAGTGCCGCTTCCACCTGGCACAGATAGCCCTCTTTCATGTCCTGCCACAATTTATCCGTGTTTTCCATTATTGTTCTCCTCGGATCTGTCGAACTGTATCGATCAATTCGTCCCAGTGGTGATTCATTTGTTCCAACGCCTCGCGGCCGGCGGAGGTGATGCTGAAATATTTTCTGGGCGGGCCGTCTCGGCTGGGCTGGCTTTCCGAAGTGATAAGCCCATCCATTCCAAGGCGCTGCAAAATCGGATAGACGTTGCCTTCACGAATTGTCAGGCCTTTGTGATTTTTGAGTGATTGAACAATCTCATAGCCGTGCGAGCGACGGTGGGATAATAAATTCAAAATCACAAAATCCAAAATCCCCTTTCGCATCTGGATTTGCCAGTTTTGAGTGTCCAAAGAGATACTCCTTAAATTTCCAATTACCGCCTCAAATCACATTTCATCGTTTCATTTCACATTATACTACTATACATTATACTGGAATGCAAGAAAAAAATGTGATTTTTACGAAAAATTTTTACTTATTTTAATATAAAGACTTAGGAGTCTAAATGTGCTTACCGAAAAGACCGGGGAGGTTATTTTTCACCCAGTTCCAGTTGAGGATCAGATGGATGACGGCCAATGTTAAAAGTGTCCTGCCGCACCAGATATGAACCGAAAAAAACATCCTGGCGGAAATGACATCACGAAAAACCACCGTACACAACTGCGCAATAAATGCCGCCGCCAGCAAGATATTAACCCACAAAATCCATTGTGATTTTTTCATAAGACCTCCCTGAATCAACGTCGTTTGACCGTTATTTGAATTTTAGGTTTTGGCATCTCCATTCCACGAACCAAAACATTTGTGCCGGTGTTTTCATCCCAGACATTTGTGTTGGCCAGGCGAATCGCATAACGCGGGTCGTCCCGCAGAACGGGGGTCGGGTCGGGCAAACGCAATTCCAACTGACAGGTTCTGCCGAGAAATTCGTCCGGGATTTTTAACTTCGTTTGAATCACAATCGGCTTTCCCGGAAGCCAGAATCGCGGGTCTTCATCCAGAGTCTGAATCAGCACTTTCTTTTCACTGCGAAGAATCAATTCCACGAGGCGTGAATTAAACGGCGACGCAAAACCCGTATTATCCAGCCGGATTTCAACATCAAAATAGCTCTGATTCCGGTCGTCCTGCAATATTTCACCAATCGATATATTTCGCACGACAAACCGATAGCCCAGACGCCGTTCAATTTCATCGAGGCATCCGTTTTTTTGCCAGCGGTCGCGTACCTGCGGATGGTAGTCCCAGTTCAGCCATGAGCAATGCAGGTCGCTCATTTCATCGAGAGCGTTGGCACATTGCCCGATGGAATGCAGCCTGCAGGTTTCACCGCCAAAGGGAGTAAAACGAGTTTCAGAGCCGATGTATTGGATCCATGCCCAGCGTGGTTTTTGAGGGGTATAGGTTCCGACGTCGTCGTCATTGGAAAGAAAACAATCGTTGTGAAAACCAATGCGAGAGATAGACGAACCGTTAAAAGCTTCTTTTTCAGAAAGCATTTTGTTGTCGAAAAGGTCAAGTTTGTATTTCGGCGTTCGCAGTACGAGCATCCTGTCGCGCGGCACGGCCTCCAGCAGGCGGTCGAGGATAAGACGGCGGTTTTGCAGTGTATCCGGGCCTGCCTGCCAACTGTGCCACTCCCCCCAGGGGCCGATAAAGCCCGCTTTGACCAGGTAAATGACATCGGCGTTTTCGCGAAAAATCGGCTTGAGCTGATCGATGTGGCGAAGAATCATGTCCAAGGAGGCATCCGGGTCACCGATTTTATCGCTATAGGACATACAAAAGATGACTTTCAGTCCGGCCTGGCGGGCACGATAAAAACCCCAGTCAATCTTGTGCAGGAATTCTTTGGTCAGCTCTTTATCACGAAATTCATTAGCCTCGACTTTACCGTAAATGAGGGTGATATAACGCTTACGCAAGTCTTCGAGCGGCTTGAGCTGGTCAATTTTATTGAGTACCCCATAATGGTAAAAACCCCGCTCGGGATTGGCGAATCGCTCCTGCGTCTCCTCAAAGGCAACGGTGCGGTCGGCCCGCGAAAGGATAACAAACCCCAAAAACATAATTCCGACAAGAACCTGTGTTCGCATTTTTGTTTTCCTATTCCGCGGCGGCCTGATTCAAGGCCGTCTTTAAATCAAGATACCGATAAGATAGACTTTCCTGCAAGCAAATTTGTTTCATCCGACGTATCATTTTTTCACTTAATTCGCCCTGCAAATCCGCATTGCCAGTACAATTAAAAATCCGGCATCCCGCGAATCGCCACGGATAGACGGAACACTTGCCGTCTTTGCAGTAGGGGCATACGCCGGTCTTCATCGGCAGGATGGGAATTTTGTTTTTCGCCAGCACGGCCCTGAAATACAGCAACTCCGGTGTCGTGATATACAGCTTATGGCCAAAGGATTCAAAATCGCAGCATTTTCCGCAGGCTTTGCACTTGTCCGGCGTTTGTAAAAGTTCCGCCTCAAGCGATAAATAAATCCGCTCCACCGCCTCAACAACCGCTTGCTCTGTTCGCGGCCCTTTTTGGGCTTTATCCATTCGGGCATCCTTCTTTCTTTATTCAGGGAGCGACGCCATAAGATTGACGGTTTATCGACGCGGCACGAACTCTGGATTCGATTGGGTCGATGAGTAAATGACGGATTGGCGCGTCGCCGGAGGCCGGTATTATCGCATCGCAATGAAATTCCCACCAGAATACGCCGCGGTAACGACGCGTCAGAATCCAGTCCATTTTGCGGCTGATGCTGCGGTTGTCGTCAATCGTCGCAAAACTGCGGCCATCGGGACTGATATAGTAAGAGGCTTCAGCGGCGGCGTCATACGATTCTTTCCACCCGGCCGAAAGCAGAGACGAAAGCTGGTTGTAATAGAGAGACCGACCGATTTGTCGCAGCGGCACGGCGCTTTTGCGCCCGGGAGCGATACCCTGATAAAGATAACCATAACCGGCCAAGCCGACACAAATTTTACTCGAATCAAACACAGACCAGTTAGCGAGATATTTTTTTACGCGACTCAGCGGCGCGTTATGCAAGGGCGTGCTGCCGTAAAGAGCGCCGCCGAGGTCGTAGGTCATCACGTTAATCCAATCGACCGACCGGTTTAGCGAAGCGGCGATAGCCGGGGTATATTTTTTGCCGGCAAGAATCGCCGTTGACAGATAATGGCGTTTTTCATTGCCCAGGACATTGAGACTGCGGCGGAAGTTGGCCATCATCTCGGCGTGCAGGGCCATATCGAAATCCTCTTCCCAATCCACCTCGATACCGTCGTAGCCGTATTTTTTGACAATTGCCGTCATCGCGGCGATGAAATTTTTCTGTTTTTGCGTGTCCGCCGCAACGGCAAGAAATTCGCGGTCCTGAAGACAGAGCAGGACTTTGACTTTATATTGATGAGCCAGTTCGATAAACGCCGGGGCAAGGGCCATCCCTGTATCGCCCGCAGGATAGATATCAGCGGCGATATATTTATTGAAAGCAACTGCTCCCGTTCCGGCAAAATCCGCCGCAGTCCATTTTGGCGCGGCAATCAGGTACAGCACATTGAACTGGTCAAAGCGAATCTGTTCGAGCTGCCGACGGCTTTGGAGTTTATGGGCGTACACATAGCAGCCGTGAATAAACGACATCGCCGGGGGATTGGCTTCGGGACGCGGCTTGGCCTCGACCGGCGGATAAATAATCCGTTTCGGCGGCTGAGATTCTATTTGTACGGGTGAAATTTCCTGCTTTGGCGCGCAGGAGCAGAGAATTATTGTTGCAGTGATTATTAAAACGATTTTTCGCGTCATTATTCCCACCATTTTTTCTGTGTACGTCGTTGTTCGATCTGTTCGAGAGTGAACAGCGGGCCGCGGTTGATGCCGGGGCATTTTTCTGCCGCTTCCTTCCAGTCGTTAGGACTGTTGAGATTCCAATTCCAGAACGGCCAGGTCCGGCACTGATTGGGCCTGACCGGATAAATCGCGCAGATGCGTTTGTGATCGGGGCCGATTTGCAGGAAGATGCAATCATTGGTGCGTCTGTCTTCGATGATGCTGGTGCGAAAACCGATGCGTGTAATAAAACGTTTGCGCACTTCCGCTTCCGGCATGCCCAGATGCCGGGCAAGCAGCTCGATTTCCACGGCGGTAATCCAGATATCGCCCTGTTCCGGCCCGGCACAGCAGTTGCCGCAGCCGGTGCACTCAAAATGCAGCCCGCACAAATACCATCTATTCTTCATTTTTTACCAAGCATAAGAAAATTTCAAATTAAAATTCAACATGTTAAAGGGGAATCGACCACCGGCATCTTATGATTGTTGTTCAAGAACGCTTAGAAGATAAGGCAAATCAGAGACCAAACATGTTTCTGACAGGATTGGTTTTTCAATCCGACAGACAAGAATTCGTTTATCGGCGTCAATTAAATCTGCGACTTTATTAAAATGTGCGATGTCGTCCGGTGACGGGCTGCTGGTTAGTTTGATTTCAATTGCCCACTTCTTCGGCCCGAAATCAAGAATCAGGTCGATTTCTTTCTGGTCGCTGGTTCGCAGATAGTAGGGACTAAATTGCCGGTCGAGATAAGACAGCTTGCCCAAAATCTGTTCGATAACAAATCCTTCCCAGCTTGCCCCGGCGGATGGATGCGATAAAAGCCCATTAAAATCCGGAAGTTTCAGCAAAGAATGCAGCAGACCGGAATCTCGAAGATACATTTTCGGTGATTTTATCAATCGTTTTTTAAGATTGGCAAAATACGGTTCCAGTTGCCGGACAATAAACGATCCAGTCAGATAGTCCATATATCCGTTAACGGTTTTGTAGTCGATGCCGAGACTTTGGCCGATTTTGGATGCGTTCCAGTTCTGGGCGTGTGCAACACTCAGCATGTGCAACAATCGCATCGCTGCGGCGGGTTTTGCAGACAGCCCCCAATTCGGCAAATCACGCTGCGTCAATGTTCCAATATAATCATTTTGCCAGGAAGGATAAAATGTACGATCTAACACGCCACCTTCCGGATAGCCGCCATAGAACCATAATTCATCCGATTTTTGAGTTCCCGTCTCGTCCAGCAAAAATGGTGTCAGTTCGATCACCGCCAGCCGACCCGCCAGCGATTCCGACACATTTTTCATCAATGCCGGAGAAACGGATCCCAGCAGCAAAAAACGCCCGGTGCGTTGACGGTCTTGATCGATTGCCGAACGCAGACGAGAAAAAATAACAGGATAACTCTGGGCTTCGTCGAGGATGATGAGTTGATCTTGTTTGATTAACTCCGGCCATTGTGCATCCAGACTGGCATACATCTGGGGGTTTTCCATGTCGAAATAACAGGAGCTTAATGTTTTGGCTAATGTGGTCTTGCCGGATTGACGGGGCCCAATTATAGCCGCCGCCGGAGAACGTACCAGTCGTTTTTTAATAAGGTTTGTAATACGTCGCGAAATCATATTGTACATTTTAGGAACCAATTCCTAAAATGCAAGAAAAATTATAAACCAAACTCCTGCAATATCTTACGTTCTTGCAAGAAAACCGCATCCACAAAAAATCTCACCCTGACCGCCTCCGCCGCAGGGCTTAAAAAGGGCACGATTACTCTAACCGCCCACACGAATACCATTTCATCGTCATCTTCAAAACCTGTTCCGATACCAGACGATGATTAACTCTAATACAAAAATAATCGTTAAAAACATAACACCGTATTTGGCAAGCCAGGAAATACGGATATTATATTTTTTATAACGGTAAATCAGTAGCCATAAATAACTTACAATATACAATCCTATTAAACATACATACACTCTTTCCCGTTCGCTGTTCGGAGGAATTACGCCGGAACCAGAAGGGATCAAGGTTTCAGCAAATATAACAACCAGCAAAAAATACAACGCATAAAAAATCAGCGTCGGCCAGCCCCATATTTTAATTTGCCATTTTTCGCTTAGATTTTTAAACATTTCAGTCCCATTTCAGCACGCCGCCGGTGTCGGCACTGGTGGCCATTGCGGCGTATTTGGCAAGGCAGCCTTCGGTAATCTTCGGCCTGCGAGGTTTCCATTCCTTTTTGCGTTTTTTCAGTTCGGCGGCGGTCAGCTTGACGTTGATTTTATTGGCGGGGATATCAATTTCGACAATATCGCCCTTCTTCAGCAGGCCGATGGGGCCGCCGACGGCGGCTTCGGGACTGACATGGCCGATGCAGGCGCCGCGTGTGCCGCCGGAGAACCGCCCGTCGGTAATCAACGCCACCGATTCACCCAGACCCGCACCCATAATATAGCTGGTGGGGCTGAGCATTTCCTGCATACCGGGGCCGCCTTTGGGGCCTTCGTAGCGAATAATTACCACATCGCCGGCCTTGACCTTGCCGCCGAGGATACCGTCGCATGCTTCTTCCTGACTGTTAAAAATCACACACGGGCCGGCGTGCTTGAGCATTTGAGGAACGACACCGGCGGCCTTGATGACGCAGCCGTCGGGAGCAAGATTGCCCCGCAGAATCGCCAGTCCGCCGGTTTTGGAATAGGCCTTGTCGAGCGGATGAATACAGTTGGGGTTCTTTATTGCGGCGGATTTGATTCTTTCGCCCAGCGTGGTGCCGGAAACGGTGATGCAATCGAGGTTGAGCAAGCCGGGAATTTTGCTGATTTCGTTTAAGATGGCACTGATGCCGCCGGCAGCATCAACATCTTCCATGTGCCAACTGCTGGACGGCGAGACTTTGCAGATATTGGGGACCTTGCGGCTGACAGCATTAATTCGGTTGAGATTATATTTAATTCCCGCCTCGCTGGCCAAAGCCAGGGCGTGCAGGACGGTATTGGTCGATCCGCCCATCGCCATATCGAGGGCAAAGGCGTTATCCAGTGATTTCTGCGTGATGACAGCCGAGGGGCGGATGTCTTTTTTGACAATTTCGAGAATCTGCCGCCCCGCCTGCTTGTACAAGTCCTGCCGTTTCGGGTCCACGGCCAATATCGTGCCATTGCCCGGCAGAGCAATGCCGATAGCTTCACACAGGCAGTTCATACTGTTGGCAGTGAACATTCCCGAACAGCTTCCGGCAGTGGGACAGCCGGCACATTCCAGCTCCGTCAATTCCTGTTCGGATATTTTTTTTGCGTTAAAGGCCGCGACGCCTTCAAAAATCGAAATCAGGTCGGCGGTTTTTCCACTTTTGGTCTTGCCGGCAGCCATCGGACCGCCGGAGACAAACAGCGTCGGAATATCCACCCGCACCGAGGCCATCAGCATTCCCGGAATGATTTTATCGCAGTTGGGAATGCAAATCATCCCGTCAAAGCAATGCGCCCGCAGCATCGCCTCGACCGCGTCGGCGATAATTTCCCGGCTGGCCAGTGAATACTTCATCCCCGTATGTCCCATGGCGATGCCGTCGCAGATAGCGATGGTATTAAACTCAAACGGCACCCCGCCGGCGTCGCGGATGGCCTGCTTGACGACTTTGGCCACCTCGTGCAGATGGACGTGGCCGGGCACAATATCGCAGTAGCTGTTGGCCACGGCGATAAACGGCTTGTTCATATCTTCCTCTTTCAGGCCGCAGGCCCGAAGCAGCGCCCGATGCGGCGCCCGTTGAAATCCGCTTTTAATAGCGTTACTATTCATCCCAATGTTCTCCCAAAATAAGGTTCAGTAAATTCCCATCCCATAAGGGATGGATTATTATAACCTGTCAGTCATCAGGAGAAAACCCCAATTTCCACTCCAGAACGGGATATCGCCGGAGGATCATTCTGTCTCGCCGCAACCAAGGATGAAAAAACCCTGATTTTTCGGCAAAAAGATTACTTGCCAGAACATCTGTGGATGGTTATAATTTCCGGTTTAGTACGAGGATACGTATAAAAATTACCGGAAATTCGTCCGAATAAGGAGATTGTTATGTCCAGAACAATGATTGCGAGTCTGATGGTTGCGGTTTTTGTCGTTTCTTTACTCAGCGGCTGCGCCCCCTCGGCCAAAATAGCCCTGACTTTTGCGCCTCAGCAAACAGCCCGCTATGAATCCATATCCAAAATGATTAAGGACGTTGATTTCGACCAGCCATCACTGAAAAAGAGTAAAAAGGAACAGGTCAGCACGACCATTACGGTGAAATTCGACCAGACCATTGCGGACGTACAGCCGGACGGAACGGCGACAGCCGATATCGCTATCCGCGCCGTACAGTTCAAACAGGTTAATAAAGATGAAGTTCGCCTCGCTTTTGACAGCACTGCCGAAAAGAGCAAGAACGAACCGCTGAGCAAAATCATTGGGCAAAGTTATCGTATCGCCATGGACCCGAACGGCGCCGTGAAAGTGATTGACGCCGCCAAGGCCCGCGCCGCGGTCAGCGGCAGCGACGAGCAAAAGAAAATCGCCCAGAAAATTCTGAGCGATGAAAGTATTATCGAACGTCATCAACTGCCTTTGCCGAAGGCGGGGCAGAATATGATTTCCGCCGGCAAAACCTGGACGCAGGTCGTTCCCTCGCCGCCCGGATTGCTCGCCCCGAAATTCTTTGAGAAAGTCTATACGGTCAGCACCGCTGACAAAAGCAAAACTGTTGTGACGATGTCGGCCAGGGAAAATCTGAAACAGAAGGCAGAGACACCGAAAAATACCGGCAACCTGGGATTTCTGGCCAAGCTGTTCGATAATCAGGACGAATACACCGGCAAAATCGTATTGAACCCGGCAGGCACGCTGGCAGAATACGAAGAAACGCTGGTCAGCAGCTACACGGCCCAGGACAAACCCAAGGATGCCGCCCAGGATGTCGCCCCGGACACGCTGATTATGCGACTGACCTACGGCATCAGCGTCAAAAAAGTCAACTAAGTCTTTCCTTTCCCAAGGATGAAAGGTCCGGCAATGCGTTTGCGCAAACGGCTGATTTCTCTACCGCTTTATGCGGTCATGACAGGGTTGGTATGTTTTCTGCCGGGCGGCTGCGGCAGCGTGCAGAAACATGACGAAAACCTGCTGATTGTTAATTTCCGCAAGGACCAGCCCCTTCGTTATCAAATGACTTCCACCCGCCGGACGACGTTGGTTGTCCAGGATGCTTCGACCGGCAAAAAACAGGGATCGCAGCAGGAAACCGTCGAATCGCTGGAGATGGTCATAACGTATAAGCCGGTCAAAGTTGACCCGTTCGGAGTGACGCAAATCGAAGGCACCTGCGAATCAGTCAAGGTCAATCGAAATTCTTCTTCCGGAAAAAATCCAACAACAAGCGATGCCCTCGAAAATCTCAAAGGAAAACCGTTTACCCTTGAACTTTCCCCCAGCGGTAAGATTGAGGATTTCAAGCCGCTGGAAAAACTTTTGTTTGATGCCGGCTCCACCGCCTTTGACAATTCGCGTAAAGATATGCGTGTCAAAAATCCGGATATGATTTACGATTTTGTCGCGCTGCAATGGTATCTGTGGGATTCCATCGCATCGGTTCCCAATCCGATGGCGGGGGTAACACCGGGAATGACATGGAAAAATACGCAGTTGATTGCCTGGCCGGTACCCATACCCCAGCCGCCCTGCCGGATAACCACATTTACACTGGATTCGGTAAAAGAGGAAAACAGCCAGCAAAAAGCCGTGATTAAAAGCACGTATCAACTCAGCGATAAAACGGCAGCCGGCTTTCCCCAACCCTACGAAGGGACATTTATGATGCGGGGCCTGTTCGGATTTTTGCAGAATTATCAATTTCAGTCGCTGGCCGGACAGGGCGAACAGATTTTCAACCTGACAACCGGCACTGTGGAAAGCGACGTTCAGGAATATGACCTTGTTGCCAAGGCGGCGTTTCTGTTTCACCTCGGAACTTCCATACCCTATCTGACGGTTCATCAAACCTTTTCAGTCAAACTGCTCGAAAATCGCTGACAGGGGGACTCTATGGAACGCAAAAACCTCTGGGCGCCGTGGCGAATCAAATATGTTCAGGGCCTGTCCGGCAAAACCAGCTGCTTTCTGTGCGACGATATTGCCAGCCCCGAAGAGGACGCGAAAAATTTCGTTTTATGGCGGACGCCGGAAGCTATCGTTGTCTTCAATCGCTTTCCCTATAATAACGGGCATTTGCTGATTGCGCCGAGTCGTCATATCGCCCATATTGAAGAGGCGACGGAACTCGAACTGACGGCCCTGATGAGACTCATCCGGGACTGCCAGAAGGTGTTGTCGCTGGCGATTCGTCCGCATGGATTCAACGTCGGAATGAACTTTGGCCGCTGCGCGGGAGCGGGATTGCCGGAACATTTCCATATCCACGTTGTACCCCGCTGGGATGGCGACACAAATTTTATGCACGTCTGCGGCGACACCGACGTCATCAGCCAGTCAATGACGGAACTCTATACAAAACTGGTTGAACTAAGTCAAAAAAACAATCTTCCGACGGTATAACGATGCAGACCTCACCGGCTCCATACGCAGTGGACGAACATAACAGCCGAGGCAGACAATTCCCCGAAAAAACGCACCCCTATCGTGCCGCGTTTGAGCGCGATCGCGACCGGATTATTCATTGTGCGGCGTTTCGCAGGCTGGAGGGCAAAACCCAGGTTTTTACCACGGGCCTCAATGACCATTACCGTACGCGGATGACCCACAGTATTGAAGTTGCACAGATCGGAAGAACTGTTGCTCGCGTACTGAATCTGAACGAAAGCTTGACGGAAGCGATTTGTCTGGCGCATGACCTCGGACACAGCCCTTTCGGGCACGCCGGCGAAGCCGTACTCAATGACCTGATGGCCGGGGCGGGCGGATTTGAACATAATCGCCAGTCGCTGCGCATCGTGGATTTTCTTGAACATCCCTACTCCGCTTTCGCAGGGCTGAATCTGATGTATGAAACGCGAACGGCGCTGGCCAAACACCAAAGTCCCTATGACAAACCCGACGGCACAGCGGAATCCATCTGTCTCGAAGGACAAATCGCCGACCTCGCCGACCGCATCGCCTATAACTGCCACGACCTCGAAGACGGCCTGCGTTCCCGCCTGCTGGAAGAAAAAGAACTGCGGGGTATTGTTTTGTATGAGGAAGCGGCTCTGGCCGTGCAGGCCGACAAGATTGACGATATTGTTATCCGTCGAACGCGCATTGCCAAGGCGATTCTGGATTATCTGGCGGTGGATACCATCGAAAACAGCAAAACGAAATTGCGAGACTTTGAAATCCAAAGTCTTGAACAGGTCTATGCCTGCCGCCGGCGGCTGATTGAACTTTCGTCCGCCGTGGAAACGCAATTGCGGGAACTGGAACAATTTCTGCTGAAAAATCTGTACCACCATCCCCAAATCGCCGGGCAGGCCGAAAAAGTCCGGGACTGGCTGGGCCGGCTGTTCGAAAAATTCAGCCAAAAGCCGGATTTAATGCCCCGGTACTATCAGAGTATGATTTCGACCGAAGGCCTCCGGCGGGTCGTCTGCGACTACATCTCCGGAATGACTGACCGTTTTGCCCTGAGTTGTCAGGAATAGAGAATTTACTTGCTCAAATGGCGGCGGGACTGTCAAATGTCATTCTATTTTACCGATAATGCCGATAAGACAATATGAATACGCATAAACTTTTAACAAGCAGTTTTGGCCTTGGGCTTGTGCCGGTCGTGCCGGGGACGTGCGGATCGCTGGCGCCGGCAGTGATTTATATGGCCGCCGGAATACTCATCGGCCCTCAGACGGCGATGGGAGCAATGGTTGTATTGCTTGTGCTGGGCTGCATGATTACGGTGATTTGTTCGCCGAAAGTGATTGCGGCAACCGGCGACAAAGACCCAGGGCAGATTGTCAGTGATGAAGTGGCCGGGCAGGCTTTGACGCTGCTGTTGGCGCAGTGGCTTATCCCAATGACTGGATTTTGCACGCCCACCGCTATTGGCTTTGGTCTGTTTCGGCTCTTCGACATCACTAAGCCATGGCCGTGCCGCCAGCTGGAAAAACTGCCCGCCGGCTGGGGCATTTTGGCCGATGATTTGGCGGCGGGAATCTGGGCAGTGGCTGTCTGGCGGATTTTGATTTATCCCCTTGTCTAAATGAAATAGAAAAACGATGGCTAAAAACTACGACACCAACACCATACGATACCTCGAAAAACGCTTCGCGGATTGCCAACTGGTACGCCCGATGCGCCGCGACCGCTACGAAGACGGCATGGAACTGGCATACACCCTGCAATTTGTCGAGCCTGCCGCCCCCGCGGAGGTCAAAATCCGGCTTGAACGGTTTGTCGGCGGCGGTTTTGCCGGGCAGGTCTATCGCGTACAGGTCTTATCTTTATCGCAAAACGGCCAGAGTATCGATTCCTGCGGCGGACTTGCGATCGGCGGTTTCTACGCGATGAAAATTCTCATTCCTCCTTCGCGGATGGGATGCCTGTTTCGCAATTTTTTATATGCCGTCGGCTTTCAGGGAATGTTCCAATTGCAGGTTAATCCCGCCGCGGCACAGGCCGGGGCCTTGTGGCAGAAATTTATCCGTCAGGCCGCCGCATCGCGATTCGGCGATGAAAAAACCGTCAACAACGTCCACGCCCTCTTTGTCGATATGACGCTGGGTAGCTGCGGCGAAATCAGCGATTGGGTCGAAGGCCGGACATGGCGACTGGAAGTCGATGATTATATGGACAGCCTTAAACTATGGCGTAAAGGTAAAATCTCCGAAAACGAACACCCCGGCTCGCCGGAATACCGGGTAAAGTATAAATTCATGCACGACTTTGTAAAACTCCTGCACGAGATGGGAGCGCACGAATTCGCCCGCCAATACGAGTGGACAACGTGTAAAAGTCAGCCCAACGCCCTCAAACGGTTAGACACAAACAATGACCCACAGGCCGGTTTAATCGCGGTGGACTTCCGCGCGGGGCTGACCCTGCTGCCGTTTTTGCCGATGAGTCCCGGCGATTTCAAACTCATCGGGCAGGGATTCAAACGCGGGTCGCTTGTGCAATTCGACCGCGGCGACATCAATCAACTGGAAAAATTTATCGACGACAATCCACAGATGTTTCTCGATATGCCAAATTGCCGTCCAATGCTGGAGCAATTAAAGAAATGCGAAGCGATTTATCGCAGTTCCGTCCCGGATATAACGCATAATCATATTCGTCTGCTGACCGACGGCAACCTCTGGCGGATGATATTTCAAAGCAAGCTGCAGGGCTGGAAAATCCGCGGCATGGTGGATGACGCAGCGGAAAAAACTCTTTCGACGGATAAAATCAAATTTGCCGTCTTTTTATTCCTCGGCTTTATCCCCCTGCTGGGACGGTTTGTGCGAAAACTCTGGGGCCGGGCGGACTATCGTCAGCACTATAAAAGTATGCTTAGCGGCGGATATTTTCTGCGGGCCTTTCGCGGCCATATCATCGAAGCCCTTATCCGCGGCTATCGGAAGGGGCGATTTAGCAAAGAGATGGTCGAATTTATCGCGGGGCGTCCGGCGTGGTATTTTGCGCATCTGCCGCTGCTGATATTGCCGGCGGGACTGCATCGCTTCTTGACCGATTGGGAAGTCTTCCGTGATAAAATCCACTTTCTATTTGTCCGGCCGTTCAAATTATATTTCAACGCGCCGCTGCGCAGCGAATGGATGCGTGAGATGGTTACCGCCGGGCAGAAAAAACATATCCTCAGCGACGACGACGCAAAAACAATTCTCGCACAAATAGAAGAGCCGTTCATTCAAAAATACTTGGTCAGTCTTGTTGTTCACTTGATGACACTGCCGGTAACACAGATTGTATCAGGCACTATCGCGGCAGTGTATTACTTTACTCATCCGGACGTACCGAAGACCGAACGCGCAGCGATGGTGACCGCGATTCTTGTTCTCTTCCAGATTATTCCGCTCTCGCCGGGTTCATTGTGCCGGGGCATTTACACAACGTATATGGCGATTAAAGACAGAAACTTCAAAGATTACAACATCGCCCTGTTCCTGAGCTATTTCAAATACATCGGTTACCTGGCGTTCCCGATTCAGATGACGTACCGCTACCCGGCGATAGCGAGGTTTATGGCCTCGCACTGGGCGACCGACGCATCGCACATCATGCCGGTTTTCGGAGAACAGGGGGCCTTGTTCGAACGGTGGGTCTTCGGGCTGTGTTATAACTGGCCGCTGACGATTCGCCGGCGGATGAATAAAATTGCCGAAATACGTAAAAACAAAACGCCGAATTATATACATTTGCCCATCGTCGTCGGACTGACGTGGGCACTGCTCATCTCCCTCCACCAGATGTATCATCAAAAAACAGGGTTGCTCCCGCAGCGGGATAATTTCTGGTATCTCAAATCGCTCTGGCCGTTTGCCGGGCCGATTTTATGCGGGTGGTTCGTCGCGGTATTTGCCGGCGGGATGCCGCTGATACGCAGAATCATCAGTTCGACGGTTTGCGGGGCGATGGTTGGAATTCTTTACAGTATCGCGGCGTTTTTCCTCGAAAAAAGCTGGTATCCAGAGCAGCAAATCGATCTCTTTCTGCCGATAGTCTGGCGGACATTCGCATTTGTCATTTTTGCCGCGATTTCGACCCTGGTGCGGGAATTATTAGTCAAAGACCCGGACTACAGGAACCTGTAGCCGTCCATTTTCGGCCCTTGTCGCCCTTGTTTATCCCCTACGGAAAAGTTTTCCCGTGTGGACATTAGGTCTTGTAAGTTGGCGGGTTTTGTGAGACAATACTATAAGTAATGGTGCGACAAATTCGTTGGAGAGAACTGTAATGACCGAAGGCTTTGGGTCGTTTTGCGACGACTTTTATGTGGATTTATGCGTCAACACCCAGTTGGAACTGCCTTCTGAGCGGGATACGGTGTTGAGTTTTTTTGAGCAGCTTCGCAAGCGGTTTCCGAATATGCTGAATTTTTCCCGGCGGGACAATGGGGAATTCCTGCTGGAAGAAGAGCAGCAGGGTCAGAAATACCGCTGGGTCAGCCTCGAAAAAGACCGCCTTATCGCCAGTTGCGCAGAGCCGGAACGGCTGGAAGAAGCATACGCGCTGCACAGCGAAGTATTGGAGCTGATGCCGTACATGCTTGGTGTGACGGCGCTGGACGTGGATTCCATAGACGTGACCTTCACAATGGATTTTGATTATCAGGGCAACCACGACGAGGTCATCGCCGAAGCGCTTTTGAGCGGCTCGGGTTTAGGTTCGCTGCTGGAACTGCCCGGAGCCAAAACCATCAGCTGCAATCCATCGATTATTCTGTCGCTCAGCGAGGACCTTCGCACCCAGGCGCGAATCGCGGTGGAATCGCGGACCAGCATTTATGATATTCGCGGCGAAAAATATAAACAGGATGAGCCTATCAGTCTGTATTTTACCACCCGGCGATACCCTGCCCCGGCCGATGCCGGCAAAGCCGTCGAGGCTTATCGCGAACAATGCAAACTCGCCGAGCAATTGATGTTCGACCGGGTACTGCCGTATTTTGTTCAGCCGCTGTTGAGCGCTATCGCCCAGAGACGATAAGGAAATCTATTCTAGAATAAGGAAGGAAAAATGAGCATTGAAGCCCCTCTGAGCAAGTACAGAAAACACAATCTGCTTTTAATCGCGGCGATGCTGGCCGGTATGGCCGTGTGGTTCTGGTATGACGGATATTACAGCCAGAAATTCATTAAAGACCACACCAATCCCGACGGAACACCAAACAGCACTCTTGTCTTCAATCGCAAAAGTCCGCCGTATATGCTCATCGCCGCGGCGATCATCGGCGTGCGATTCTGGATGATTAAAGGCAAAAAAATCGTCGCCGGCGATAAAGAATTGACATACGAAAAACTGATTATCCCGTATGACCGGATTGACAGCATCGACAAAACTTATTTTGATAAAAAGGGCTTTTTTGTCATTCATTACCGGGATGACAACCAGCAGGTTCAGCAATTAAAACTCAGCGACCGGGGTTATGACAATCTGCCGGCCGTATTGGATCATTTGACAGCCAAACTCGCAGGTTGAAAACTTTTACATTTTCCCAATGGGATTAAATTTGCCGTGAGGTTTGTCTTGCGCGGCGCCGGAAAAAACGGAAATATAAAACAGGGGATTGAAAATAAAGATGAATCTCTGCGTTGTGGGACTTCAATGGGGCGATGAAGGCAAGGGCAAGGTTGTTGATATTCTTGCGGAGAAAGCGGATGTCGTATGCCGTTACGGCGGCGGCGCCAACGCCGGCCATACCGTCATCATCGGCGACACGCGTTTTGCTCTGCATCTGATGCCTTCCGGGGCGGTCCGCCCGAAAACTGTCTGTGTTATCGCCAACGGCGTGGTGGTTGACCCGGCCGTGCTGCTGGAGGAAATCGCTGGATTGGAGGAAAAAGGCCTGACTCTCAATGGCCGATTTCATATCAGTCATTGTGCTCACGTTGTGCTGGACTATCATAAACTGGAAGACCAACTGCGAGAAAATGCTCTCGGCGAAGGCAAAATCGGCACCACCGCCCGCGGCATCGGCCCCTGCTATGCCGATAAGACGGGGCGAAGTTACGCCCTGCGGATGGCCGACCTGCTGGACCTGGCAACGCTGAAGCCAAAATTACAGAACATCATTGACTATAAAAATAAACTCTTCACGGCTCTATACAACGTCGCGCCGATACAGTTCAATACGATTTATCAAAAATGCATGGAGTATCACAAAAAACTGGCCCCGTATGTTTGCAACACCACGGAATTTCTGCACACCGCGATTGAACAGGGCAAGACGATTCTATTTGAAGGCGCCCAGGGTTCGCTTCTGGATATTGACCACGGCACATTCCCGTTTGTCACCAGTTCCAATTCCAGTGCGCTGGGGCTGGGACCGGGCTGCGGTGTGCCGCCGCAAAAAGTCCAGCGGTTTATCGGTGTGGTCAAGGCTTATACCACGCGCGTCGGTTCCGGGCCGTTTCCCAGCGAACAGAATAATACCATCGGCCAGCGCATCCGCGACAAAGGACATGAATACGGCACCACAACCGGACGTCCCCGCCGCTGCGGCTGGTTTGACGCCGTGGTCGTGCGATATTCCGCTGTCATCAGCGGCATCAATGAAATTGCGATGATGCACTTAGACACCCTGTCGGGACTGGATGAACTGAAAATCTGCAACACCTACGAAATCGACGGTAAAAAAACCTCTTTCTTTCCCGCCGATGCCGGACAATTGGCCAAAGTCAAATGTATTTATCAAACGGTGCCGGGGTGGCAGGAAGATTTAACAAATATTGAACGGTTCGAAGATTTACCAAAAGCAGCGCAGCAGTATGTCAAAACCGCCGAACAGATCATTGGGGTTCCGATTAAAATGGTCGGCATTGGACCCCGTCGTACACAAATTATTTATCGTTGAAAATCATGAGCGATTTTTCCGTCAAAAAAACAGAAACCGCCAACCGGCTGGGTATTGACCCGACGGCCGTGCCGGCACATATCGCCATTATTATGGATGGCAATGGCCGCTGGGCGACGCAGCGGGGGCTGCCCCGGTTTCGCGGCCACGAACAGGGAGCCCGGGTCGTGGAAACGATTGCGCAGTATTGCGTCGATACGGGGATAGAATACCTGACGCTGTATTCGTTCAGTATGCAGAACTGGAAACGTCCAAAGGAAGAAATTGATTTTCTGATGCAGTTGTACGTGGTTTACCTCGAAGCAATTCGTCCGAAGCTGATGGAAAATAAAACCCGCCTGCTGCATCTGGGACGTCGTGACAAGCTGCCGCAGACGGTTTTGGACGCCCTTGATGAAACGATGCGGCTGACGGCAAAAAATACGGGGCTGACGATTGGTCTTGCGCTGAATTACGCGGCACAAAGCGAAATCGCCGACGCCGCGGCAAAAATTGCCAGAGACTGCATTGCCGGCAAAATAAAGCCTGAGCTAATTGATGAAAACCGATTCGCCGATTTTCTCTACACCGCCGGCTGGCGGGACGTGGACCTGGTTATCCGCACCAGCGGCGAGATGCGTATCAGCAATTTTATGCTGTGGCAGGTTGCGTACGCGGAATTTTATGTCACGCCGACCTACTGGCCGGATTTCTCCGCCCAGGAAATGGACAAAGCGATTCTTGCATATTCGCAGCGAAACCGACGCTTCGGCGACGTCAACCCGGCCCCTGTCCGCTGAATTGAAATCATCGCTATGCTGAAATACCGACTCATTTTTGGAACGCTGATGACCGCCCTGTTTGCGGGGCTGGTCTTACTGGATGGCTGGATGGACGGTTCACTGCTCAAAGGCCAGACACCTGCCGCGATACAGGGAACAATCTTATGTTTCCTTGTGACGCTTTTAGCAATTCCCGCGACACTGGAACTGGCAAGTCTGGCAAAAAAAAATCAGGTTTATATTTTTAAGCTCGCAGCCATCCCCTCGACCTTATTTATTGTCCTTTCTTTTTATATTTTTCAGTTCTTTCACATAGCTGATTTCGAGTTATTTTTTATCCTTTTTGTATTGTCTGGAACCGTTTTATTGTCATTCCTGATACAGGCCATCCATTTTGGGACGGTCGGCGTCCTAAAAAATTGCTCGGCCACACTTTTTTCCGTTCTGTACTTAGGGCTTCTATGCAGCTTTGTACCTGCTATCCGAATCGACTTTGGACCGTGGGCGTTTTTGATGTTCGTTTTTACTATAAAGTGTTCTGACATAGGAGCTTACACGTTTGGCAGTCTCTTTGGGAAACACAAGATGTCTCCGTCTATTTCGCCGGGCAAGACCTGGGAGGGACTGGCGGGAGCAATCATATTTGCCTCAGCAACAGGGTACTTTTTTGCTTTATCTTGTGGTATAATGTCTCCGACTTGGGGAGTAGTATTTGGAGCGGTGTTCGCGGTATTAGGGCAGTTGGGCGATTTAGCCGAATCCATGCTCAAACGTGACGCAGCCGCCAAAGACTCCTCGGTTCGGATTCCCGGCTTTGGCGGGATTCTGGATGTCATCGATTCGCCGCTGGCGACCGCACCGGCGGCGTATGCGTTTTTTTGTTGGTGTTGCGGTCTCTAAGGAATCAGGTTGGAACTGCGAATTGAACTGGAATCCCAGGCGCAACGGCTGGAATTATTCGGTCCGGCGGATTCTCATCTGCGCCTTTTGAAAAACGAGCTGGGCGTTCAAATCACCGCCCGCAACGGCAGTGTCATTCTGACCGGTGAGGCGGCAGTCGTCCATCGTACCGCGGAAATCATCGACCGGATGCAAAAACGTCTGCTGCAAAGAAAGCGTCTGGCCGAAACAGACGTCAAAGAATTGCTGGCGACGTCCGAAGAAATAAAACCGTCATCTCAGAAAAGCGGCATTCTCGAAGTTTATTCAAAAAAGAAAATTATTGAGCCGTTCACGCCGGGACAGCTTCAATATATCGAAGCGATGTTGAAAAAAGATATGACTTTTTGTATCGGGCCGGCCGGAACAGGAAAAACCTATCTGGCCGTGGCTGTGGCCGTGTCGCTGCTCAAGAAAAAGCAAGTTCGTAAAATCGTCCTGGCCCGCCCGGCGGTGGAAGCGGGCGAACGGCTGGGATTTCTGCCCGGCGACCTGCAGGCCAAGGTCAACCCGTACCTGCGGCCGCTGTTTGACAGCCTCGAGGAAATGATGGAATTTTCTCAGATGCGCAAGTTTATGGAAATGGATATCATCGAGGTCATCCCGCTGGCGTTTATGCGGGGCCGAACCCTCAACGAAGCAGTCGTTATCTGCGACGAAGCCCAGAACACGACTGTCTCCCAGATGCTGATGTTTCTGACGCGTCTGGGCCGCGGCTCAAAAATGATTATCACCGGCGACATCACCCAGACGGATTTGGAAAAAGGACAGGTCAGCGGCCTGGTGGACGCCATCCGGAAACTTCGTCATATCGCAGGCGTTGGTTTCGTGGAACTGGAACGGGCCGATATCGTCCGGCATAAACTGGTACATCAAATCGTGGACGCTTACGACCAGAGTAAAAAAGAATCTCCGACTTTGTGAGATAGAACCGATGTTTGGACGCAGAAAAATCAGTTCCCGGCGGCAACAGGTACGCAACAACATTGCCACCGAGCGGCTTAGTCGTCTCAGCGCCGTCGCCAACAGCCCTTATCCGGCGACGATCGGCGTCCTGTTTTTATTTATGGCCGGGTGCGTGTATTTGCTGGGGCTGGATACCACGGACCAGACCGTGATGACCGTGCTTTTCTCGAAATTCAAGCCGCTGCAGGAACTGGCGGCTCTGACTGTGATTGTGGTATTGATCGGTGCGGCGGCGGCAATTTACGTGCAACATTATCAGCCTAAAATCCCGCTGCGCGCGTCCCGCTGTCTGAATCTGGCAATCCTGTTGTGGCTGCTGATGGCGCTGACTCGCATCGGCTCGATGTATCCGGAATGGGTGTATCTGGCCACGGGCACGTCCGTCGTTTGTGCCATGATTGTCACCATTGTTTATGACCCGCGTTTCGCGCTGGGCATCAGCCTGTTTTATTCGATTCTGGCCTGTTTTGCCATCGGACGCATTAATGCCACATTCGAACTGTTTTTGACTATGATGTCCGGCGTCACCATCTGCTGCTACAGCCTGCGGGAAATCCGAACACGGATGAAACTGGTGGAGGTTTCGGCTCTGGCAGCAGTGACGGTTTTTGTAATCGCTTTTGCGATGCAGACAATCCAACTGCTGCCGCTGAATCGAATAGGGTTCGGATTCCGACCGGCAGCTTCGGCTGCGGCCGTAACTTTCGCCGTCGGCGTCGTGATTCAGACATTTTTGCCCATCATTGAACGGGTGTTTAAAATCGCCACGAGTATGACGCTGATGGAATACAGTGATGCCAATCAGCCGCTGCTGAAAAAAATGGCGATGGAAGCGCCGGGGACATTCAGCCACAGTCTGTTAATCGGTTCAATGGCCGAGGCTGCCGCCGAAGCCATCGGGGCCAACGGCCTTTTGTGTCGTGTGGGGGCGTATTATCACGACATCGGCAAAATAAACAAGCCGGGCTATTTCGTGGAAAACCAGATGGGCTCAACCAGCCGGCATGAACAATTATCGCCGGCGATGAGTCAATTAGTCATCGTCGGGCATGTCAAAGACGGAATGGAAATCGCCCGCGAATACAGCCTGCCGGCGGTGCTGCGGCAATTCATCGAAAGTCATCACGGCACCACACTGATGGAATTCTTTTACAACGAAGCAAGAAAAAAACAGGACGAAAAACTGTCTCCCGTTTCCGAGGTGGAATTTCGGTATCCGGGACCTAAACCCCGCACAAAAGAGTCGGCGATTGTAATGCTGGCCGACGCCTGCGAAAGCGCCTGTCGTCCGATTTCGGAACTGACCCCGACACGGTCCGAGGCGGTCGTACACTCCATCGCCATCAAACGTCTGCAGGACGGCCAGTTTGACGAATGCGACCTGACGCTCAAGGAAATAAGCCGCATCGAGGCCGCGCTGGCAAAATCCCTGGCCGCGCACCATCACGGACGCATTCCCTATCCCAAACCGAGTGAGGCGGAACCCCCTGCAACCCGTCCGACGACGCCGGCGGTCACGCAATAATCTCTATGAGCAAAACGCCAGGTACAATCTCTATTCGACTGATTTATGAAACGCCCTGCCATGATATTGCCCCGGCAAAGCTCAAACGATTAGTTCGTCAGGTATGCCGTCAATTTCGAATCAGCCGGGCAACGGTGAACATCGCTCTCGTAAGCGATAAAACCATCCGGACCCTGCACAAAAAGATTTTCCGCTCCGCTAAAATCACGGATGTCATCAGTTTTGACTTGAGCGACCCTCTGGAAAAATCGCGATTTTTCGATATTATTATCAACGCCGGGCAGGCCCGACGACAGGCCCGACGACGGGGCCATATCGCGCAGGCGGAAGCGGCGCTGTATCTGGTTCACGGCCTGCTGCACCAACTCGGATTCAATGACGCAACGGAAGCCCAGGCCCGACGAATGCACCTGCAGGAAGACGAAATCCTGCGGGATGCGGGCTTTGGAAACGTGTATTATTCGGCCAAGAAAGGATAATGCCGCTATGGATGGTATGGGCTGGACGATTGTTTTAATCATCACATTGGCGCTGTTATCGCTGTTTTTTTCGCTGCATTCTCTGGCGATGCGCGGTATCCCCAAAGTCACACTGTACGAAGCCTTTCGCAGGGCGGGCAAGGAAGAAAAAGCGGAACTGTTTTTTCAGCAGAGTGAAGCGCTGTACCTGACCTGCGGCTTTATCCGATTAGTGTGCAACGCCGGTATCCTGCTGGCCCTGGCCCATCTGATGGCGGATAAGCACTACCTTATGACGCTGCTGACGGCGGTTGTCATTATCGAAACTTTCGCGCTGGTGATTCCGCACTCCTGGGCCAAACACGCCGGGCAGTATTTCCTGCCTCGAACCTATCCTCTGTTGGGCGGCATCTATTGGCTGTTTAATCCGATTCTGAAATTATTTGAGTGGCACGACCGTCTGGTGCGGCGAATCGTCGGACTGCCGGCAACCCCGTCGGAAGAAGCGAAGGAAGAACAATTTCTCGACGTCGTTGAACAGGGCAAACTGGAAGGTGTCGTGGACCAGGAAGAAGTAAATATGATTGAAAATGTTCTGGAACTGGACCAGACGACCGCCGAGCAGATTATGACGCCAAGGACGGATTTGTTCGCCCTGTCCACCCAGACGAATCTGTCCGGAGTAATCGAGCTTATCCGCGACACGGGACATTCGCGGATTCCCGTCTATGAAAACACGGTTGATAACATCACAGGCATCCTGTATGCCAAGGATTTACTTAACGAGGTCGGCAAACAGACAGCGGGATTTGATTGGCGGCAAAAGATGCGGACGGCATACTTTGTGCCGGAGACTAAACCACTGCGGGACCTGCTGCACGAGTTCAAAAAACAAAAACTGCACATCGCCGTCGTGCTGGATGAATATGGAGGCACGGCCGGTATCGTCACCATCGAGGATATTTTCGAACATCTGGTCGGCGATATCGCCGACGAGTACGAAAAGGCCGAACCGGAAGCCTTTCGCAAAATCAGCGACACTATCGCCGAAGTGGACGCCCGAATGTACATCGACGACGTTAACAGCAGTTTCGATATCGAGCTGCCCGATGATGAAGATTACGATACCCTGGGCGGATTCGTGTTTTCTCATCTCGGATATATTCCAAAAACCGGGCAGACGTTTGACTATGCCAACCTGCGATTCACCGTCATCGTCGCTGAACCGCGAAGCGTCCGGCGGGTACGCATCGAAAAATTGTCTCTCCCGCAAGAGGAAAATCAATAAATGCAGGAAAAAGACCGTGCCATTTGTCTTCGCTGTGTAAATTATTCGGAGACCTCGCAGGTCGTCACGCTGCTGACCCGCCGGCACGGTAAAATCGCCTGTATGGCCAAAGGCTCCAAACGCTCCAAATCCGCCACCGACGGCCCCATCGAGCCGTTTTCGTTCGGCCCGGTGGTATTCTCCACGCCCAAAGGAGAAGGGCTTGCTGTGCTGAGCGAATTTTCACAGGAATCGCGATTTCGCCCCCTGCGGCAAAATCTCTTCGCCCTCAACTGCGGCCTGCTGACGGCGGAGCTGATAGAATCATTCACCGAAAACAGCGACCCGCATGAAGGATTATTCGACGCCACGGTATCTTTTCTGGACACGGTTCAGAACCGCAGCCGGCAAAATTTCCAGCTTGCGGATTTAATCGGGTTCGAATTAACGCTGCTCAATGAAATCGGCGTTGGATTGGTGACACAGTGGTGCGCTAATTGCTCAACCGCTTTCAGTAATCGCTGGAAGTATGCCTATTTTTCGAACGAGGTCAATGGCCTTGTTTGTCCTGGCTGTGAAAGTTCGTTTGTGGATAAAACGCGGCTTGACGTCGCCGCAGCAGCGGGGTTATCACAAACAGAAAACCTGAAAAAACTTCCGCTCACTGTACTGGAAACGCTTCATAAGGCAATGCTGAATCACTTCACCGCCCTGCTGCACCGTCCGCCGAAACTGGCGAGTTTCTTTCTATCGCAGTAGTCTTACTGCGGCTCTTCAAACAACTCCGGCTGCGGCAATTCCTGTGCTTTTTGCTGCGGCATTGTCAGCCCCAGATGCTCACAGGCCGCGCGGGTGACTTCCCGTCCCCGGCGGGTTCGGCGGACAAACCCGATTTGCAGCAGGTATGGCTCCACCACATCTTCCAGCGTATCCCGTTCTTCGCCGAGCGTCGCGGCAATGGCTTCAATCCCGGCCGGGCCGCCGTTATAAATCTGTATCAGCGCCTTGAGAAACGACCGGTCAAGTTCATCCAGCCCCAGTTCATCAATCCGCTCCATCTTCAGCGAGCTGTCAACAATCTGCGACGTGAGTTTGCCGACGCCTTTGACCTGGGCATAGTCCCGAACTCGCTTGAGCAGACGATTGGCGACACGCGGCGTACCCCGGCTGCGCGAAGCGATTTTTTCCAGCGTGCCGACTTCGTATGCTAATTCCAGCATCTGCGCCGAGCGCCGGAGGATGTGTGTTAATTCGTCGGTCGTATAAAATTCCAGATGATACAGCATCCCGAACCGGCCTCGAAGCGGAGCGCTGAGAAGCCCGGCCCGCGTCGTGGCCCCAATCAGCGTAAAACGCTTGAGCGGAAAATTGATCGTTTTGGCGTGCAGACCGCTGTCCACGGTGAAATCGACTTTGAAATCCTCCATCGCCGGGTAAATAAATTCCTCCACCAACGCGCTGAGGCGGTGAATCTCATCGATAAACAAAATATCGCCGGTGCTGATATTGCTCAGCAGGCCCATCACATCACCCTGCTTGGTCAGCGCGGGACCTGACGAGACACGAATCGCGGCGTTCATCTCGTTGGCGATAACATTGGCCAGCGTCGTCTTGCCCAGCCCCGGCGGGCCGTAAAAGAGAATATGCTCCAGCGGCTCGCCGCGCTTTTTCGCCGCGGCAATCGCAATAGACAACTTCTCCACGACGTTTTTCTGCCCCACGACTTCACTAAGCCGTTTGGGCCGAAGAACGTTGTTGAACTGTTCTTCTTTGTCTGGGCCGCTATCGGCGCTGATGACACGTTCTATAGCCATGTTACGCTTCTATCCCTTGTTTCATTCGATATACCAGCGGCACAAGCTGCTCGGCTGTCTCAATCTCCGGATGCCTGCGGCAGGCCAATTCTATTAATTCCATCGCCTCGTTGCGTTTTTCGCCCCAGGCGATGAGAATTTCCAGTGCCTCAGTCTGGAACGTCGTAAAGCCGGCGTCCGCCTTGCCGGAAGATACCGCACCGGCGGCAAAGGAAACTAATTTGCCTTTCAGCTCCGCAACCATCATCTGGGCCATCTTCTTGCCAACGCCGGGCAGCGTCGCCAATAGTTTCTCATCGCCGGATTCAATCGCCCCGGCTATTCGCTCAATCGGCATCGCCAGCGACTTGAGACCTTTTTTGATTCCCATCCCCTTGACGCTCGTATAAACGGCGAAAAAGTCCCGCTCCGATTTGCTCAGAAAGCCTACCATCCGCGGAATCAGGTTTCCGCCGCCCAGCGTGCCTTCATAATATTCCATCGTACACAGATTGACGGCAGAGCCAATCTGCCCGGACAGCCGGCTGACCGCATATCCCGGCAGCATCAGCTCATAACACACCGCCCCCACCTGCACCCAGCAGGTCGATTCGTCGAGACTAATCAGTTTGCCTTCAATTTGAACAATCATTTTATACGCCTGTCATTGATACAGCAAAGTGCTACTGCAATCGCATCGGCCACGTCGGCCGGGGTGGGCAGTTTTGCCAGCGCCAGCGTTGACTGTATCGCACGCTGCATCTGGGCTTTGCCCGCGTGGCCGTTGCCGGTCAGCGCCTTTTTAATCCGCGTCGCCGAAAAACTGCGAACCTCCGCACCCATCGCCACAGCCTGCTGTAATAATATGCCGCGGGCGTGCCCCATCAAAATCGCCGTCCGCGGATGCTGGTAATGCGAATACAATTCTTCCACGGCCGCCACGCCTGGCTTATATTTTTGCAGCACCTGCCGAACATCTTCGGCAAGCTGATTCAGCCGCTGACCCAAATCCTTTTTGCCGTCGGTGCGGAAAACGCCCGCTTCCAGCAAAACCGTCCGGAGCAGCTCGGCCTTGATCACCGCATAGCCGCATACCTGCAGGCCCGGATCGATACCGAGAATAATCACTTATTGCGTCTCCACGTCGTCACGCCGCCGGGCTTGTCTTCGAGGACGATGCCGCGGGCTTCGAGGTCTTTGCGAATCGCATCAGAGGCGGCGAAATCTTTATTTCTTCGCGCCTCAGCCCGTTTCTGTATCATCTGGCCAACTAAATAATCCAACAGGTCATTATCCGCCGTCGCCGCATGCGGATACACCTCCGGCACAATACCCAGCACGTCGCCGCCAAGTCTGCGGAATTGCACATCTATTGCTTTAAACGTCTCGGCTGTGGTTTTCGGATTTTCCAGAAGACGATTTGTAATTTTAACCATCTCAAACAATACTGACACGGCGATGGCGGTATTGAAATCGTCGTTCATCGCGTCTTCAAATTTTGCCTTGGCCGCGTCTAATTCCGCAAGAACGGATTTATCGGCGGCGCCTGTGGGAGCAGAAACTATTTTATTGCGTAAGGCCTGCACCGCTTCGGCAATACGGTCATAACCGCTTTGTGCCGCGGCAAGCGCCGCATCGGAAAAGTCCATCGTCATCCGATAATGACTGTTCAATATTAACTGCCGCACCGCCAGCGGGTCATACGCCCGGCTCAATGCCGTATGCTGCCCCGTGAATACCTGGTCCAGCGTGATGAAATTACCTAAGCTTTTACCCATTTTCTGGCCGTTGACGGTCATCATATTATGGTGCAGCCAGTATTTCACAAACTGCACGCCATTGGCCGCCTCGGATTGCGCGATTTCGCATTCGTGATGCGGAAACTGGTTTTCAATTCCGCCGCCGTGGATGTCGATGGTCTTGCCGAGGTATTTCATACTCATCACAGAGCATTCGAGGTGCCAGCCCGGATAACCTTTGCCCCATGGGCTGTTCCACTGCATCACATGATTGGCCTCGGCTTTTTTCCACAGGGCGAAATCCGCCGGGCTGTGTTTTTCCGAATTAACCTCCACCCTGGCCCCAGCCTGCATTTCCTCGACATTCCGGCCGGACAGTTTGCCATAGCCGGCGAATTTGCTCACATCAAAATATACCGAGCCGTTGACCTCATACGCATAACCTTTGTCCACCAGCGTCTGCACCAGTTCAATCTGTTCGGGGATATGACCCGTAGCGCGGGGGCTGATATCGGGACGCACACAATTGAGCCTGTCCATGTCGCGGAAAAACATCCACGTATAATATTCCGCGATGGCCATCGGGTGTTTCATTTCTTTTTTGGCCTGTTTGGCGATTTTGTCTTCGCCGCTGTCCGCGTCGTCGGTCAAATGCCCCACGTCGGTAATATTCTGCACATACGCCACCGCATAGCCCAGATACCGCAGCCAGCGGACGATGATATCGAAACTGACGTAGCTTTTGCCGTGCCCCAAATGCGGCGGCCCATAGACCGTCGGCCCGCAAACATACATTCCCACCCGCCCGATTTCGAGCGGCACAAAGTCTTCTAATTCCCGCGTTAATGTGTTGTATAGTCTCAGTCCCATATCGGCTCGAAATAAAAAGTGAAACGGATTTTCCTGCTAAAATCTAAACGGTTTTGCAGTCGGATACAAGCGAAATTTCCTCCGCCCGGCACACAGGCCTTTTCGATTAAATCGGCTCCCGAACTTGCTCAATATGTTTCGCAAAATGGGCGTCGTCTCGTTCGGGATAATCGCCGCGATAATGGACGCCGCGGGATTCATTCCGCGTCATGGCCGCCTGTGCCATCAGCAGCGCCACCGTCAGCATATTCTGGCACTCCCAGCCGAACGGATTTTCAAAAACCTTGTCCATCACGTACCGCTGCCAAAAACGGATGATTTCCTGCGCCTCTTCCAGCGGCTTTGCCTTACGCGTGATGCCGACGTTACGCCACATCAGCGCCCGCAGTGAGTTTCGCACGTCGTCGGTATCCAATCGGCTGCGGTCAGATAGCGGAATCTCAACATTCATTTTTCGATACTCCGGCCCCGCCATTTTACCGAGCCACTCGACCGCCGACCGTCCCGCGATTTTGCCGAAGACCAGTCCTTCCAGCAGCGAATTGCTGCCGAGCCGGTTGGCCCCGTGAAGTCCCGTCGAAGCCGCTTCGCCGCAGGCAAATAACCCCGGCACGGTGGTTTGGGCCATAAAATCCGCCTTCACGCCGCCAAGCATATAATGAGCGCTGGGCCGGACGGGAATCATATCCGTTTTAATGTCGATATCGAAACTCTCACAGATTTCGTTAATCAGCGGAAACCGTTTGGCGAAATGTTCCTTGTCAAAATGACGAATGTCCAAATTCATGTGCGTTGAGCCGGTCTTGAGCATCTGCTCCAGAATCGCCCGGCTGACAACGTCTCGCGGCGCCAGGTCGCCGTCGGGATGATATTTTTTCATAAATGCCTTGCCGGTATTGTCCCGCAAAATGGCGCCTTCGCCGCGAAGCGTCTCGGTAATCAGGGCGCGGGATGCGCCGGCGATATACAGCGTCGTCGGATGAAACTGCATAAATTCCATATCCCGCAGTACCGCCCCGGCACGATAAGCCATCGCGTGACCGTCGGCGGTAGCAATTTCAGGATTGGTCGTCTCACGATAGAGTCGGCCCGCACCACCCGTGGCCAGTATTGTCGCTGCCGCCCAGATAATTTCATATCCAGCCCGCGAATGATGACCGATAACACCCAGGCATCCGCCGTCTGGCCCTGTCAAAAGGTCAATGGAGAAAAAATTCTCGATAATGTTAATTTTATTCTGCTGCTTGACCCTGCGAACCAGGGCCTCCGCCAGCCCCCGGCCCGTCGAATCGCCGTGAGCATGGGCAATGCGCGGATGACTGTGGCCGCCTTCACGGGTGATGTCGATTTTGCCGTCCACCCGGTCAAATTCCGCCCCCCACTGGTCCATCTGCCGAATCAGCTCCGGCCCCTGCCGAACCACCCGCTCAACGACCTCCCGATCGCACAGGCCACAGCCCGTTTTCAGCGTATCTTCAACATGGGATTCGAAACTGTCTTCTATGGCCAGGACCGACGCGATGCCGCCCTGGGCATTCCACGTATTGCTGTCCGAAAGCGTCCCCTTGCAGACCAGTGTCACATCGCACTGCTCTGCCGCCTCTAACGCCGCACGCAGGCCCGCGATGCCCGCCCCGATCACTAAGCAGTCGGTAAATAACTGCTGCGTGGAGCCGGTGTTTACCGGCACCAGATAACGTCGAAACTCAGGCTGTCTTGTCGGCATAATGGTCCCTTTTTATAGGAAACAAGCATTGTATTTCACATTCCCGACCGGGGCAAGGGAAAATAGCAAGAGCGCGGCGGCGCAAGCCGCCCGATTTCTCACGTTACCGACAAGACTGTACGACTACTTCCACCCCGTCCGGCGGCTTGCGCCGCTTGGCTGCTATATAGAAAATATTCTGAAATTTTTGAATTTTTTGACACATTTCAAAGCTTTGCCTGACTGGAATAGTACGGTAAAATGACAAATTCACTGGAAAACGACCTATGTACGAAGAAAAAAAACTAATTCAGTCAGCCCTGGCCGGGGACAGCCGGTCGTTTGAACGGCTTGTTGAGAAATATCAGGCAACCATCTGCGCCATTACCTTTGCAGCTACCGGCCGGCTGGAGACCAGCGAAGAACTGGCCCAGGAGACTTTCCTGCGGGCATGGAAAAATCTCGGCCAGCTCAAGGAGTTTGACAAATTTCGTTTCTGGCTTTGCGGTATCACCCGTAACCTGATACGGGATTATCTGTCGGATAAAAGCAGGCAGCCGATTCAGTCTATGGATTTAACTGAAGTCCCGACCGACAAAGCAGCCCCATCCGACCATCTTATCAGTCAGGAGGAAGAAATGATACTCAACCAGGCCCTGATGCAGATTCCAGAAGAATACCGTGAACCGCTGGTGTTGTTCTATCGACAGCAGCAATCGACTAAGGAGGTGGCCGAGAGTCTGGATTTGAACGAAGCAACCGTTCGCACCCGTATGCACCGCGGCCGCCAGATGCTCAAAGACCAGGTCGCCGCGATGGTCGAAAACACACTGGCAAAGAGCGGCCCGACAAAGAAATTCACCAAAGCCGTTATGGTCGCTATCGGTACAGGCTTGGCGGCGACTACGGCGGCCACAGCAGGCGCAGCAGCCGCAGGTGTTTCAACGACAGCCTCTGGGGCAGCAACAGGATTATTGACTGCAACCGTCGCCAAAATAACCGCCATCGCCGCAGCGGTTATCTTAACGGCAGGTGTGGCCATTTATTCGTACAACAACTCACAGGAAAAGACTAACGTTTTGCAGTCAGCACAACAGGAAACTCTCATCAATGCCAATCCACAAGCGTCGGTATCAATGGTTCCGGCGATACAGGAAGAAATTAAACCGGAGCCACCGGCTAAACCCACACCGATAAATCCTGTCACACCTGAAAAACAAACAGAAACATTACCGGAAAAACCCCAAGTCCGTCACCCTGACTGGCCCAGAATGGGTGCTCCCGTACAGTATTATTATTTCACTTTAAATGAGCCCAGGATGGTAGTTTCTGATTCGAACACAGTTGCTGCAAAGACCGAGCAGCTTTCTATGGAAGAAAACTTTGGTCAAAAGCTTTGGATAAAATTACCCAATCAATTTCGTGATGAAAATTCAGATACAATCCTGATTGACAATGGTAAAGAAAGAATTGAAGTTGACAAAGTCAAAAAAACAGTTCGCCGCAGCACTTCTTTGACCGCTGGAAATAATCCTGTCTATAAAGACGGAAGAGCGTTGAATAATATTGAAGTTATTCAAATGGCTAATTTCTTTCGTCGAATGCAAACTCCTGATGCAGACCCTAATGGTATACCTGAATTGGATATAACACAAGTCGGCAATCAAGACAAAGGGGATACTCTGGTTTATAAAGTTGTTGAAAAGAATGCAAATCAGCCGTTGTTCTACGATTACAAGGCGTATGTGGATGCAGCTACATTGTTACCTGAAAAGTGTGTGATAGTTCACATGGATGAAGATGGTTCAATATCTGATCAACAGGAATATATATTCGATTTTGCACCCATTCCAGATTCAATGTTTATTTATCAGTCGCAGTCTGATGAGGCGCTATTGCCGCCTAAGCTGCAGCCTGGTTTTAGCGGCCGGGTAGTTGATATGATGAATAATCCTGTGGCTGGTGCAGATGTGTTTGTCAGCTATTTCCCGCTTTATGAATTGAAGTATCTAAAAGGAATTACCGACAACAAAGGCTGTTTTGAGATTAAAATTCCGGATAAATCTCCTCATGTTAACGTACCGGTTAATCTGCCGATTTATTATTGGGCAATTCTGCCGGATAACCCACATTACTTTGCATGGACGGCCTTACCTCGTGAGGATGGATTGGATTCAGATGCAAACAATTTAATACCAGGGTTTGGTGGCAATATTATATCCGAAAGAGAAATGATGGCTGGTACACGTACTAAAAATGGTATATCAACCCCTTGTCAAATTCCATCCAGCATGCTCAAAGAACCAGTAATTAGAGATGTCCTGCTTGTAATGCAGACTTCAGGTAAGATTTATGGGGTTATATCAGACCAAAATGGATATCCGATTGCGGATGCAGGAATAAGAGTCGACTTTGAAGCTCAAACCCTAAATGCCGGTTTTGCATTTCTCAGTTTTGACAAAATAAAGTATTCTGCCAGATCGAATCAGCAAGGCTATTATGAAGTTCCAGGACTGCCATCTCTGTGGAAAGGATGCCGTTTTTATGTTTATCCATCTGCTTCCGATTTTGTATCTGAATATCACTCTATTGAAATTGCCGAGCCGTTGGTAGCAAAAGAATTGAATATCAAACTTCATTCTCAGCAGGTGACCGTTCGTGGAGTATTAAAAGACAATTGCGGCGTCCCGCTTGAAAAGCGGACCATCAGTATATCGGCTCCCAATATATCAATCAACGGATGCTCTGCGCAAACTGACCCGAACGGATGTTTCATAATACCAGGCTGCCCTGACGTGCCCGGTCTGAAATTACATGCATATTTGTCCCGGAATAATAATTCGTTTACGATGGAGCTTAATAATAAATTAATAGAGAAAGAAAAATATCTATCATTCCGGTATTATCCAGATGTAGAGGTTGAGATTGCTTATGTTGCCGACCAGAAAGACTACTATGTTGAAATGACTGTGACCTTCCCCCGTTTATAGTACCACTAAAAATTGGAATATCCAGCGTTAATTAATCCCGCTTCCACCGGCATGCCGGTGGAAAATTTCCTACTCTCTCGGTCTATAAACTCCTCTGGCGTCAGGTA
>Ga0194127_10000139_pt1 | contig 108972 bp, 113 predicted proteins | sample TA2KigC100mmetaG_FD_148624 | JGI IMG/M metagenome (GOLD analysis project Ga0194127, IMG submission 148624) | Freshwater microbial communities from Lake Tanganyika, Tanzania - TA2015036 Kigoma Deep Cast 100m | ecosystem: Environmental > Aquatic > Freshwater > Lake | place: Tanzania: Lake...
GGCTGGTAGAAGCAAATCAAATTCGTCGGGTGTCAGACTGGTGAACGAAACAAATTTCCTCGGGCTTTCTTTGAGTTCATCGTATGTCAGCATTCGCCTATCATAACCCTATTTCCGATAAAGTCTATCAAGGAGTTTGCCGTTTTTCATCTGTCAAGTTTACGCTAAAACTGCGTAAGGTGAGTTAATGATATAGAAGAAAAAACGCCGCACCGTCTCATGAAACGATACTGGAAAATAGCAGTTCTCGCCAATATAAAAGATGACAACCACCCCAAGCCTGATGGAGTTCCACCGGATGCTTTTGCCGACTTCGATCATATCGAAACAATAGACTCGCTTCGCGCCGCGCTCGAAACGGATGGCCACACCACATTCTTTATCCAGGCTGACAGAGACCTGCCCTATACCCTCCGCGAAGTGAAGCCGGATATATGCTTCAACATCGCCGAAGGTCTCGGCGGTGACGCCCGCGAAGCGCAGGTGCCGGCCTTGCTGGAAATGCTTGACATTCCATACACTGGCTCACGTGTTTTAACGAACGGCATCTCACTCGATAAAACCCTCACCAAACGCATCTGGCGCGACCGTCGTCTGCCGGTTGCCCCCTTTCAGGAATTCAACATTGGGGATGAGCCTCTGCGCCCCGAACTAAAATTCCCGCTTTTCGTCAAACCAGCGCGCGAAGGTACCGGCATGGGCGTGGATTTGAATGCCATCGTCCACAATGAAAAAGAATTGCGTGAACGCGCGCAGTATATCATCAACATTTATCATCAACCCGCCCTCGTGGAAACATTTTTACCCGGCCGTGAATTTACCGTCGGCATTTTAGGGCGCGCCGATGCAAAACGATATTCACGGCATCCGGAATGGTACGAGAAGGACGGCTTTCACCGCTTCCCCATCCTCGAACTGGATAGCAGCCGCTCGGTCACACCCTGGGTTTATAGCAACGAGGCAAAATCTAAGGATGTCGGCGCAGACGGCGCGCCCGGGTATTATTGCCCGGCCGAGATCGAACCCGAACTTGAAAAGAAATTAAAGTATTTCGCCTTGCGCGCCCATCAACTTCTAAATGCGCTCGACGTCTCCCGTACAGATATTCGCCTCGATGAAGAAGGCAACCCACGCTTAATCGAGATCAACACTTTGCCAGGCCTGACACCCGACTACAGCGATCTATGCCTGCAAGCCAAAGCCGAAGGCATATGCTATGAAGACCTAATACTTGATATTTTATATCTAGGCGCAAGCCGCTGGGGAATGTTGGAAACTCGCGAAAATATTCCAGAATTGCCAAAGAAAAGATAGAAAAATAATAACTGATGATACCCGCCCTCCCGCAGGATTGCTAATAAATGCAGTTGATTTATTCCAACTTGTGGTTTTTTTACCAAGACATCAACTACGACTCGTGCTAAGAAAAATTAATTCCCGTTCACTTTTGCCTTACATAGGCATACCGGGCATAATTTCTTGCGTAAATTTACACATCAAGATTTAATTTTCTTCACTTGGGATGCGTATCTCGAAATCAAATGAACCCACCACGGCGACCACTTCACCCTAAACTTTGCCTGTCGAATAACCTTTCGCATCCCATCTGGACCCTCAAACTGATCCAGCACCATAAGTGACCTCCCCACCTCAAAAGCGGCGTGCGCATCCGAGCCGACAGTTCCAGCAATGTTGTGTCTCTGAGCAAATTTCTGCGCCAGACGATTATAATTCGGCAGCATACACCGTGAGTTATACACCTCGATAGCATCCACACATGGAAGAATTTCGAGCAGGTCATCTTCCCTCCAACCACCCGCGCGCATTTTATCGAATGGGTGGGAGACGCTGATAAACGCCCCTTGCTCCTTCAAGAGCAAGATCGTCTTTTCAGGCGAAAGATAAGGCGGAATATGCTCCGTTACAAACGCCGCGAGAATCTCTCCCTGGGTCGTCATAATCTCCTCGCCGACAATGACCAATTCCGGATCCAGAAGTTGAGCCGCCCGTGCGCCAGCAATTGTGTTATGGTCAGTGATCACGAGGCGGTCAATTCCTTTACGCCGGCAGGCGGCAATCAAATTTATCGGAGACGTAAGGGAGTCTTCCGAGGCATTTGTATGGCTGTGATTTTCAAGAAATATCTGCATATTAAAGTGGAGAACGGACCAATTTTAAGGGGTTTATTTGGTATAATCTTGACAATAACGAGCGCATATCTTGCGACTCAACTTTGAGAATATGAAAGATTTTACATCGGTTCCACATTTTGAAACACTTTGCCTGCTGATGAGACCATAATATTTGAATAATTTCACGATCGTCAATTACAATACAGGAAATAAATTGTAATAATTATTGTTGTAATTTCGAGTATAATGGCTTCCACAAATAGTATAACAGACACGAGATGACACTTATGCTCATTGGAATTAAGGGAACCAAATGGAAAAGTTGACTCAGGACTTAATAGAGGCACCAGGTTTTTCTTCACTTTTTCAAACGGATGAAAGAGAAAGTGCAGATTCCAACCAGGACATCGAGCTGGAGGTTGTAAATCCGGATTCTTACAACTTAAGTTATACCTGTTTGTTGATCCCCCGATTTCCGTCCCATCAACTAAAAGGTGACTTGGCAGATTATTTACACCAATGGCTGCCACAAATCTGCATCTCCTACAGCTGGCGTTTGGAATTTATTGCCATTCAACCAGATTATTTCCAATGGGCAATTTGCGTTCCCCCCTCTACTATCCGAGGTCATTTTATGCAACAAATTCGTTACGATACGTCTGAAATGATCTTTTCCAACTTTGGGCATATAAGATCGGAAAATTTATCCAACGATTTTTGGGCGCCCGGTAATCTGGTAGTATTAGGAACACGGCCCCATCCGGAAGAAATGATCAGTCAATACATTCACTTAATCCGCATTCAACAAGGGCTAAACAAGCTATAATAATCAGGAACCCCCTAAAGAATGCAATACAACACTCTGGTTTCTGTACATGTCAAATATAACCATCCAAAGAGCTGGTGAACTGCTGCGAAGTGTATTTGAAATTCTTTGGGATAAACCCGATGGTTTAACGGCCATGCAGGTTTTAGCCCTGCTCCCCAAGTTAACCAGCCTAACAGAGTATGAATTAGAACATTCCCCAACACTAAATCTGCGAAAATACGAGAAAATCGTTCGACTCACCACTATCCCTCTTGTTCATGCCGGTTGGTTAGTAAAAAATGAAAAGGGACGGTGGTATATTACTGAAGCGGGGTACCGAGCTTGCAATCAATTTGTTAATGAACAAGAATTCTATCAAGAAGCCCTTCGTTTGTATAGCGAACACAAACGGATTGAACCTGAAAGCATTATGGCTTTGGAGATTGCCCAGGAATCGGCCTGGGCACAAATCGAAAAACACCTATTACGCTTGAAAAATACCGAACTTCAAAGCATGTCGGCCGAACTCCTGCGCATGATGGGGTATTTCCCCTCCTGGATGGCACCTCCAGAAAAACAGCGAGGCCATATTGATTTGATTGCATTTACTGATCCCCTTGGAGTAAAAGGCCAAAGGATCGTGACTCAAATCATACAGAAAGGCCAGCCGGTCACGCTGCCAGGACTCAAAGGTTTTCTTTCAATTCTCGGTCCAAAAGACTTTGGCATGATTATTTCGATAAGCGGGTTCACTCATGATGCATTGCAGGAATTGAGTTCAGAACTGTTTGGAAAAGTCACCGCTCTTGATGCCAATTCATTTTTTGATCTTTGGAAAAAATACTATGCTGAGTTAAGTCAGGAGATCCGCCAATTACTGCCTGTCAGGGCCGTGCATTTTTTGTCACACATCGATTAGGGAAGTCATAAAATGAGCAAAAAATTGACCGGCCGGGTAAAAAATCCGTACAGTAAATCATTCGAGGCTGGAATCGAAAATCTAAGGGATGAAATTCAGCTTGCGCTTCAATGGAACAGACCTAGTATCTTAATCGCAATTCACAAATCAAAAGCGGGACAAACCAAATCGCAATTAACATTGGAACAACGAATTCTTGATTTCAACAAGAAGGTCGAGCGGATTCGCGCAAACGAAAAAAATATTGATTTGATCCGAAAAATAAAGACGACAGCAAATCGGGAGAATATCGTCTTTTTTATCTCAGGCTTTGAAAACACGAATAATAGTTCGAGGGATGAAGTTTTCAGGCTTTTGAATATGCAGCGTGAATTTTTTATTGAGAATCTAATCCGCGCTGTTTTTTGGCTTACAAAAGCGGAGGCAGAAAAATTGCCTCATTCAGCGCCGGATTTTTGGGCCTTTCGACACCGAACAGTGGAATTTGCGCCAACGCGGGATTGAAATGATTTCACGGATCAACTGGTATACTACTCCGAAAGGAAGTATTTCCATGGATCTGAACACAAACTCCATAAAAATATCCGAGCCTTGGAAAAATAATCCTACCAGGCTTTTAAAACGGAAAAAGAATGACAACCCGTTTTGAAGTTAATATATACAAAATTCGACGTTGCTGTTTCTCTTGAAACCATCAACCATCAATGTATTAATTTAAGAACCATGCAACTTCAATTCGTGAGTATATTCCTGATCATTCTTGCAATTACCATGGGCGCCATATTATTTGTATTTAAAAAGACTCCCGGCTCGTCAAGTCTGAGTCTGCTCGCATTTCTTATTGCCGCCTGGATTAGTGCCTATCACTTATACATGTTTTTGGATATTCCTGATTCATTCCTGGAATTGAGAGCTGTCCATCTTTTCTTCCTTGCCGCTACTGCAACTACCTTATTCTACTTCTCGCTCTCTTATACAAATCGAACTCATTGGTTGAATAAATCTACAATTCTATTTTTCCTTATAGAACCGATCGTTATTCAAATCTTATATTGGACAGAGTCTTCACGAAGAATATTTTTTAACCAAGGAAATGGGCTGGAGGTTGGCGAACAATTTAACCTGTTTTATGTCTTCATCCTTCTTGCAGGAAGCATCGTGTTGTTTGTAGATACTTTCTTGCACAAGCCTCGCATATATTTCCTGCGTGCTGGCACGATAATACTTGGCGCGCTTTGCCCTTTGTTCGGCGTCTTGTTTACGATTTTCAACCGACAATTTGAGATCAATTTATTAACATTGGTCGTCTCCTACTGCCTCGCCATCGTAGGGTTTGCCTATGGAATATTCAATGGCGCATTAATTGAAACCGCACCCTTGAATCGCGAGATTGTGATTGAAGGTATGGAGGACGGCTGGATGGTTATAGACAATCGTGACAATATAATTGATCTAAACTCCTCCGCCGAAAAATTGGTCGGTCTATCGCGTGAAACCAGTTATGGGCAACCGATCACTCGTATCCTGAAAGAATGGCCTAAAATCTCAAACTCGGCTGAAGGTATTAAGGAAATGGAAATGCGCCGTAGTGTCAAATCGCAAAGTGGCTGGCGTTACTTGAACATTCGAATATCTCAATTAAGAAACAAACAAGATGAAAAATTCGGGCACTTACTGGTCTGGCGTGACATTACTGGCAGAAAACATGCAGACGAAGCCCACCAAAGAGTTCGGGATGAGTTGTTTGTGCTTTTAAATTCCATATCCAGCAATGCCAGCCGCTCATTGAATATTGAGGAGTTTTTATCCGAGACGAGTTTTCAAATCCTATATTCCTTTCACAGCCAGGCGGTAGCTGTTTTTTTGACCGAGGAAATGAATATCGGAAAACAAACCATTACTCTCAAATCTCATTTTGGGCTGGACCCTAAAAACATACAGGAATTAAATACGATCGCAAGCGCTGCCAATCTTCAAAAATGGCTGATTCAAAATGTCGAAAATCGGCCTCTGGTAATTGACCATAACAACAAAACGACCTATGTTCCAATTAGCATTAAAAACATTGAGGCTGAGTGCGCAATATTAATACCATTAGTCACCTATCCACAACATGAAAATAGCGTTATTGGCTGTTTGTATCTCAGTAGAAGGGAAAACATCCCATACAGCCAAGATGAAGTTATTCGCCTGACGACGATCGCGAATCAGATCGCGACATTGATTGACAGCAACCGCAGAAAACAATTTTCTATCGCCCTTTCTGAAAGACAGCGGTTGTTGCGCGACCTGCACGACTCGGTTAGCCAAAAATTATATGGGCTGGTAGCATTGACAGAAGCTGCCCAGGCGGGAATCGAGGCAGGATCTGAGATTTCTCCATTACAAGTCTTGGCGCGTATAGGAGAAAATGCCCGTCAAGCTGCCAAGGAAATGCGTCTATTTCTTCATGAAATGCAGCCGATTGACTTAAAAGATGGTCTTGTGTCCTCCCTGCACAACCGCCTGGCCGCGGTTGAAGGCCGGGCAGACATCAGGGCCAGGTTACTTTCAGACGAAAAAATAATACTCTCTAAAGAAAAGGAAACTGCCCTGTATTTCATTGCACAGGAAGCGCTAAATAATATTCTAAGACATGCCCGCGCAAAAAATGTTGTCGTAAGCATCCATCAAACCCGCCAGAAGGTAAAGCTCGAAATTAAAGACGATGGGCAGGGATTTGACATCGTAAAAGCGGACAAAGGATTGGGATTACGTAATATGAAGGAACGCGCCATGTTAATAAATGGAACATTTAAGATAACATCTACGATCGGTTCTGGAACCCATATCTCAGTGTCTGTAAGTAAGAAAAGTTAGGATCATGAAAGCAATTCGCATACTTGTCGCTGAAGATGAAAATGTGGTGCGCGATGGAGTAGTGGCGATTCTCTCCTACCAGTCTGATATGAAGGTTGTGGCTGAAGCGGGGGACGGCGCTAAAGCTGTCGAACTTGCCCGCCAGCACAAACCCGATGTTGTTCTACTTGACCTGCAAATGCCCAAGCTAACAGGACTGGAAGCCATACCAAAATTAATGGCCGCATCCCCTAAATCAAATATATTAGTGCTGACTGGTTTTGCAGAAAGCGACGGGGTGTATCAATGCATTAAAGCCGGCGCGCGCGGATTCCTGCTAAAAGATGCTACCAGAACGCAGTTATTGCAAGCCATTCGGGATGTAGCCAATGGGCTTGAATCGATTCAACCAGCCATTGCCATGCGAGTTATACATGAGATCGATCACCCCGCTGAAATAATGTACACCGCAAGTCCGCTCGCACCCCGGGAACTGGAGACGCTAAAATTGATCGCACGAGGGATGAGTAATCAGGAAATTGCAAACAGCATGGGCGTACATGAGAGAACCGTGGCCAAATATGTAAGCGGAATTTTGGAAAAACTGCACCTTGCCAACCGTACACAAGCGGCCTTGTATGCGATACAAGAGGGTCTAACCGCTCCTAAAAAATAATCATAAGTAGAATAATGTCCACACCCGCGCTGGATCAGCGCGGGTGTTTTTAATTTAACCTTATCAGTCCAAGGCGTATTCTTCCACATCTTATGCGCAAATATGCATGGTCATTAATGTCCATTTCCGCGTCCCAAATCATGCAACAAATGGTTCTAAGAGTATCCTGTTTTGTCCATTACTTGAAAAGAGTCAACTTCGTATAATGCTCTTATCCATTGCCTGGACTTGAACGCTTTTTAGGAGACATAAATTGTTCCTTGGACATTATTCTAGCCAGTTGAAAAAATCGAATCACCTCCTTCTCCCCGCAGAATGGAGAAGCCTTATTTCAGGCGGCATCTATCTCACGCGAGGGTTTGACCAGAATTTACTAATTCTTAGAGCAGATGCATTTAAGGAGATCTATGCACGAATTTCTTCACTAAATATCGCAGATCCACTGGCAAGATTGCTTTTGCGAATGTTCCTGGGAACAGCAAGTTTTATACAAATTGCCAAAAACGAGTCTTTTCCCATACCACCCAGCCTGATCAACTATGCAGATCTTAAGAGCGAGGTAGTGATCATCGGGCAAGGGGAATATCTGGAAGTTTGGTCACCAATCCTGTGGAATCAGCAGGAAATTCAAATTCAAGATGCCAAGGCTAACGCACAACGATTCTCATCTCTCACCATAGTCACGGGTTAAAAATAACTATGAAATCAGAAATAGGTACCCACATGAAAAAAATCCGCATCCTCGTTGTCGAAGATCAAAATGTTGTCCGTGAAGGAATGGTAGCCATTCTCTCACTCCAAAAAGATATGGAAGTTGTAGGTGAAGCGGTTAATGGGATTGAAGCCGTACAGCTTGCCATCCGAACAAGACCAGATGTCATTCTTTTGGATATGGTCATGCCCCAACAGGATGGGCTCGCTACCATCCCAAAGCTAAAAGAAATCTCACCGAATTTTCGCATCCTCGTGCTTTCCAGTTTCGCTGAAAGCCACCGCGTTTACCAGGCGATCAAAACCGGCGCCCTGGGATATCTGCTAAAAGACACACCACGCGCAGAACTCTTACAAGCCATTCGTGAAGTCGCCAATGGACAGGCCTCCCTTCACCCATCCATCGCAATTAAAGTAATTCAGGATTTCGACCGCCCGGTGACAAGTCACACAATTAACTTCAATGAGCACCTCACTCGCCGCGAGTTGGAAACCCTGCGTTGGATCGCGCGCGGATTGAGCAATCAGGAAATTGCCTGCACGCTGGTCGTCCACGAAAGGACGATTGCCAAATATGTCAGCAGTGTTCTCAATAAACTCCACCTCGCCAACCGCACCCAGGCCGCCCTATACGCCATTCGAGAAGGATTAACAACGGTCATGGCACAGGCGCAATAATGACTCGCTATGGGTATTCCTGCCTGGGCATAATTGACCACCTCATCGCCCATCGCATGGTCAATTCTTTTCCACCAAAGAACCATTCTTCTTGGCTACTGGCTCAAGAACGGAAATTGTAAAATGATTTTAAGATTCGATTTGAGGGCTTATGAAAAGTTTTGAATATCTTAATGCAAAAGATTTTGATAGAGCCTGGTTAAATTTTGAGTTGGACCTGCCCCTTAAACCTGGACCCAAAGGGCAGTCTAACCCCTTTTATATCAACCGCCCTGGAAATCCGATTAATGAGATGATTGATGCCCTGCTGGCTCCCTTTTACCGGCCTCCCAAGTTCTTTTTTTCGGGTCATCGTGGATGCGGAAAATCGACAGAGTTACTGCACCTGCTCAGCAACAACGAAATCCAAAAAAAATATTGGCCGATCAATTTCAGCATCCGTGAAGAAACCGACATTATTGACCTCGATTTTCGCGATGTTCTGCTTGCAATTGGCAGCCGTCTATTTCGCGAATACCGTAAGCAAGGCGGGGATCTGCCCGAACAATTACTCAAGGAATTGAACGGTTGGAAGGGAAAAGTGGAAAAGCAAATTTCCACCATCCTGGATGGTCGAGTCTCTGAATACGAACTTGGCGCATCCATCGATGCGTTCTTTGTCAATGCGGGGCTCAAAATGAAGTTGGAGCCTGCCACGCGAGTGGAGTTGCGGCAGATCGTTGAAACGGACATCACAGGCTTGATCGCCATCATCAACCACATTGCCGTTGCGATATATAACCAGGAAAAACGCATCCCTTTGATCCTGATCGACGATATGGATAAACCGGATCTCGATCGGGCGCGCGCTATTTTCCATGATCGCCGTGAGATCATGATGCAACCCAATTGCGCCATCGTTTACACTGTTTCAAGCGCGCTCTTTTACAGCAAGGAATTTGACGCAATCCGTGGCCAGGCGCTCTTCCTTCCGAATATTAACCTGAGATCATCCGCTGATTCGGATCAACATTTAGTGGAAGGTTATCGAATTTTGGAAAAATTCATCAATGTCAGAATGGACCGTTCCATGATTCACCCATTGGCAATGGAACAGGCGATAACTTACAGCGGCGGTGTCTTCCGTGAACTGGCTCGCATCGTACGTACATCCATCGGAAGGGCAAGACGACGAAAAGCGACCCAACTTGAAATAGAGGATGTAGAGTGGGCCGCCATGGAAATCCGAAACGAATACAGGCGAATTTTGGACAAGGAAGATTTGAAACTGCTGAAAAACGTGAAGGACAGCAAAAAGCTTGAATTTAGTGACCGACTTAGATCGCTCTTGCAAGTGCTAGCCCTGCTTGAATACAGCGATGAAGAAAACTGGTGCGATGTGCACCCGGTATTAAGGAAGATCGTATGACTGTCCCGGACATCGTTCTGCATCCACAACTCAATAAGTTTGAGGAGAGCATAGACATCGCGATTGAGGAACTTGAACTCGCCATCCGATGGGACCGCCCCTCTGCGCTTCTATTTGTGTATGACTCAGAATCTGTCCGCGCCAAAGCTGAAAAGGCTCTTAAGAACTACCTGAACGAACATAGGCAAATGATCGTTCATCTTCAAGTGGACGAAATACAGGATTTCGATCTGATCACGTTATTGAATGATTGTCCCCGGGCAACTAATCATGTCTTCTTTATCAGTGGTGTGACTACCAACAATAGGAATTTTTTTTCCAAAATCGGACACCACAAAGACATCCTAATAAAAAATAACATCCGCGTAGTATTTTGGATCAATCCAAAAACTTTATCAGAGTTGGCTATCGATGCGCCGGATTTCTGGGAATACTGCCAGCGCGTCGTCGAATTTTTGGACATGCCTAATTCTGATCACCTCATTCAAAGTGTGCACGAGTCTGCCTGGCAAGGCCCCGTCGAAAATCCTGAACTTTTCGAAGAAACAGGCAATACCAAGGAAAACATCACCTCGCGTGAGGCTTTCTTAACAGAACAACTCGTAAATCAAGAATCAACCTCTAAAAGAGCCAATCTGATGCTCACGCTTGGAATTCTAAACTGGCGCAAAAGTAATTTTGAAAAGGCAAATGAATTTTTACAAATGGCAATCGAATCCGCAAAAAAGCTGGAGGATAAGCTGCTTGAAGCAGAGTGTTTTAATGCAATTGCCCTCGTAAAATTCAGCCTCGGTAAAAACGATGAAGCCATTGATTCATATAAACAAGCCATTGCCATCGCTCCGGACAAAATTTTCATTTGGAACAACCTCGGCAACCTGTGCTTAAAGATCAAGCGAAATGACGAAGCCATGCTGGCTTTCCAAAAAGCATTACTGCACAATCCAAAGGATTCAATCGCATGGAATGGACTCGGTACGGTTTATTACCAAAACGGACAAATTGAAGATTCCATCAGCGCCTACCGTAAAGCCATCGAATACTCACCTTCCTTTGCAAGCCCATGGACAGGTCTAGGTGATGCCTACGCGAGTATTGGGCGTGAAATTGACGCCATCATCGGTTACCAAAATGCGATTGCGTTAAACGAAGACCTCTCGTCACCCTGGTTGGGCCTCGCAGCGATATATCGGAAACAAGGCCGCAATAAAGATGCTATTAACACATATCAGCGCGCCCTGTTGATCGAACCAAAAAATCATCGGGTCTGGAATGAGCTTGGTTTAATTTTCATGCAAGTCAATTCATTTGAAGAGGCCGAACGTGCATTCTCAAAAGCCGGCGAATTGGATCAAAATTTTGGCTGGGCAGCCAGCAACCTTGCTCTTGCCTACGCCAACCAGGGCAAATATCAGGAAGCCATCGAAGCGTGTCAGAGAAGCCTCAAAGCTTTCAAAGATAATACCGACAAGGCTATCGCACTCAATCGTCTCGCAAATTTATACCGAGCCGTCAACGATTACGACAAGGCCACGCATACATTCCAATTGGCAGATAGCCTCAATGGCTGTGCCGTCCCAGATCAACAGACGGTCGTCTCGGACTCCCGTATTCGTGAGCCTGTCCAATCATCAGACTCGGCGCTGGATATTCGCATTCGCGGCGAGGCAGAGCAGGACTCGCAGAATGAAGCGGCGTTCTCTTTTGTAGAAATTAACCAACAAAAGCAGGAAAAGCCGGAATCATTTACAAGGAAACAAACAGAGGAGTTGACTATGAAAACACAAATAGCACGAAAACCGCTACGCGAATTTGATTCTGCTCCGGGTTTCTCAAAAAATCTCAACTCAATTGATTTATTAGGTAAAGAAGATGAGATCACGGTAACAAAAAACCCCGAAGTCTGGAATGAAAAAGGAAACATCCATTTCCAGAATGGGGACTATGACCGGGCCATTGCTGCCTACAACAAAGCCATCGAGCTTGATCGTTCGTTTGGCTGGCCCTATAGTAATTTAGCCCTCACCTATCTTACCCAAGGCAAACTCGCCGAGGCTCTTCTGCTTTATCAAAAGAGCGCTACCTTACTGCTCAACCGGGAGGAAAAGGCTGCCTCCTGGAATAGTTTAGGCAATATCCATCGCCATCTGAACGACTACGAGAAGTCCCTCCAAGCATATCAAAAAGCGGACGAACTCGACCCGCAAAACGCAGGCAAGCGGGAAAAAGTGGATTTGGGGATCTCTGGTCCTAACTCACAGAACGCTCAAGTCTGGCTCGAGTTGGGCAACCTCTTTTTCAAATCCGCCTCCTATGTCGAAGCTATGAACGCATACATCAATGCCATAAAAATCGATCCCTCTTCGGGTTGGGCGCAAAGCAACCTCGCCATGTCACTTGTTTACCAGGGAAAATACAAGGAGGCTGTGCCGGCTTACCTGAAGAGCATCGAGCTGTTCAGAGACGATAAGGATAAGGCCACATCCTGGAATCGCCTTGGGAATGTGTATCGAAAGTTGAATGACCAAAACAGCGCCCAGAAAGCTTATCAAACTGCGGTTGTTTTATCCAAGGAAAAAACAAATTTGCTAACACGCACCCGATTCTCCCTGCTGGGAAACTGTTATACAAACTAACCAGCATTTGTTTAATATTGGAGGTAAAAATGTCTGACTATGAATTTTGGAATGATCTTGGCACTGTCTTTGACGCGATTCTAAATTACCAGAAAAAGAATGTTGAATTCAATAAACAATTCATCAACCCGTGGATTCGGCTGGGAAATATCTTCGATCGTCAGAATCAAAATAAAGAGGCTGTCAAAGCCTATCAGCACGCTACAGAAATAGACCCCGACACCGCACAGAACTGGCTGGATTTGGGTGACGCTCAATTCAAGAATGATGCCTATCTTGAAGCAATCAGTTCGTACGAAAAAGCGATCAGTTTGGACCCGAGCGCTGGCTGGCCGCTTGGCAACCTGGCCCTCACTCTGGTCACTCTGGGCAGGTTGGAAGAAGCCATTCCACTGTACACCGCAAGTATTGAATTGCTCCCTGAAGACAAGGATAAAGCAGTAATTTGGAATCGGCTTGGAAATGCATATCGTAAACTCGATCAATATGAGGATGCATTCATCGCATTCCAAAAGGCCGATGAGCTGGATGCCAAGAACACAGGTTTCAGCGATGACTTGGATGAAAATGTAGATGAATACGAATACAAAGATGAAACTGGAGATGAGGACCCAGCCGGTGAATCTGTAAGTACTGCTAAAGGGATTCTTGAACAAATAGCCGCGGCACAACCGTTGGAAACGAAAAAGACGCCTGCTCAGGTTGCTGAAGCAGCTGTGCAAAAAGTACTGGCGGATGAAGTCAAAGTTGAGGCGGCTGCTATTCAAAACAATGTGGAAAGGAAAAAAGATTCCATTACTGACAAGTCTTCATACATTCCGGCCTGGTTGATCATCAATGACAGCGGGCAATTAAGAGAAGAGATCGTCAGCGCAGGAAAGGCACACACGATCAGCGAAGACGAAGGCGCTGATGGCGGCCCGCTCAAGCAAGAGATTCAAATGCGCGCGGATCTGCCGGTTGCGTCTGATAAAAAAAATTCGGATGTAAGGCAGGAAGTCACATTTAGCGAATTGCCGGTGACGATGGATCATGTCGAAACATTCTCTGCCCCCGTCCGTGCCCAAATGAGCGAAGAAATTGCTGATGTACAAAAGCTTCAGAATGAAGCGTATTTGAATGCGGAAGAAATATTCGCTCGGGATGAATCAGACCCTTGGACAGGTGAAGATCAATCCATCCTTGACGATGAAGGAGATTCCAGCGAACTTGCCTACCAAGAATACTTAAAGGATGTGATTGAGCCTTCAACTATTTTGTCTGATCACACGTATGAGGTCCATGGTGATTTACCGCAAACCAAATTAAGCGCCAGCGGGGAAGTGCGTATTGCCATGGATACAACAAACGCACATGTGTGGAATGAATTGGGTAATGTCTACTTAAATTCCGGCGCATATGATGATGCAATTGCAGCCTTCAGCAAGGCCATTGAACTGGACCGGCACTTTGCCTGGCCGTATAGCAACCTTGCTTTGGCGTATGTGCAAAAAGACCGTATCACGGAAGCGATTTTGTTCTATCAACGCGGGATAGAGTTGTTCACTTCGGACAAGGACAAAGCCGTGACTTGGAACCGCCTGGGAAACGTGTATCGCCGAATGAATGATTATGATCATGCTATGGCAGCCTATCAAACTGCAGACGAACTTGACCCCGAAAACACTACACGGTCCCTTCGTTCAAGTTTCGGTTTGTTGGGAAATATGTTCGCTCAACAAAAACCTCCCGTCATTGCATAGGAGAGAGGAACCATGAACAACCATGAGTTTTGGAACGAGCTTGGCAATTTATATTTCATGCAGGGAGCATACGAACCTGCGATCCATGCCTATTTACGCTCCATCGAATTGGAGATCAAGTTTGGCAGGTCATATAGCAACCTGGCCATGGCATTTGTTCAAATTGGCAAATACAGTGAAGCCATTAAGTTATACCGCCGCAGCATTGCCTTATTGCCTGACGAAAAAGAGCAAGCCATCACCTGGAACAGACTCGGAATCCTCTACCGCCAGGTAAAGGATTACAACAGCGCGCTGGAAGCATATCAGCAAGCTGACATTCTGGATCCACAGCAGGAAAGCGATCGTCTCTCCGAAACAGGGCGTGGAAGTAAAATGCCTCTGACCGTTTCCAAACCTGATATTGATATTGAATCACTCCTATCGGCGGATCAAGATTCGGACGATTCTGAAAAGATGGATCTTATTGAAATCAATGCAGAGTTGGAAATCGCAGAAGAGCAATCCAATAAATCCTGGTTTGACAGCAAGTTTTTACCATCCGATCCTGAAGAGCAACTCCTGGTGGAAACCCTTCACGAAACCATGGCAGGTATTCACAGCGAATGGAAACCAGCCACGACCGAAGAGACAGCAATTGTGGAAACATCCGTTCTGGTTAATTGGGACCTTGAAACCGTTGCTCAGGAAGACTTACCACTTATTATTCCCATTGATCTCGAGACAGTTTCGCAAAAAGATTTGGATGATGGAAATATGGAAACCAATCTCCTTGATGAAAAGGACGGCAGGCAACCCGCCACATTCGAGATTCAGAATGAATGTGAAATTGGGCATAATCAACCTAAATACGAGCTTGCGCTCCTCACTGAACCCATTGGCGCCGCCCCATCATCCGAAACTGAATCCGAGTCAACCATAAGTTTACCGGTGTCAGATCCCGTAATCGAACAGTCTGAAACAGACCTGAACTCGTTTGAGCTCGATATAGCAAAGCACAAGCAGGCTGCCCTAAGCAATCCCCGAAACTATGCGCTTTGGGAGGTGCTGGGTGATGCCTACAAATCCGCAGGCCAGTATAAAGATGCTCTTCTAGCTTACCAAAAGGCAATCTCGGTAAATCCCTATAAACCCTCCTCCTTCTACCGATTAGGGCTGGTCCATGCCATCGAACGAAATGACACAGAAGCGGTCATGGCTTTTCAAAAAGTCCTGGAATTGGTCCCGGATCACGCCCAGGCACATGCCTCACTAGCGAGTCAATATTTAAGAATGGGAATGGAAGAACTGGCCCAATCTCATATTGAAAAGGCTTTGAACTCAAATTTGGAAGATGAAACTGATTATAACCGCGCCTGTCTCGAAGCAATCTGCGGAAACAATGAACGGGCTCTTGAATTACTTGAAATCGCTCTTCAAACCAAACAGGCTTATATTGATTGGGCTGGTAAGGATCCAGACCTGGATTCCCTGCGTACTGATCATCGTTTTCAAAATCTCCTCTCCGTCTATGCGACAAGCGCATGATTATCACTTCGGCATAATATAAAAAAACAGGAGTATTAAAATGGCTAAAGTATGGGAATTATTGGATCAGGCATATTATTTTATTGGAAAAAGCTATTATGCGGATGCCCAAAATATTCTTGACCAGGTTTTGAGCACAGATCCACAAAATGTGGAAGCATGGGATGCATATATTAGCATTTGCACAACCCAAAGCGATCTCGAAGATTTACGAAATCATATTGATAACGTCTGGCAGACACAAGTTCGCGACCAGGATTATCTTCAAGCAAAACAACGTTTTGTCCTTCAGCGGCTGGATCAGAAAATTCATAATTTATAAATTCTAATTCAAGATCAACCTTGGAAGGTTATCATGCCAGTTTCAACACACTTACTTGAAAGAGCCCATCAACTTATTAAAGCAAAGCAATATGAAAATGCCGCGCTTGTTCTTGACGCGGTTGTGAGAGTTGACCCTAAAAACGTGGATGCCTGGAAATCCTATTTGCAGATCCAAAGTGATGTCTGCGATCTAAACTGGCTCAAGGAGCGTATATTAAGAACAAATGAGTTATGCGATGCGGATAAAAAAAATATTCTTGATTATCAGAACTACCTTATTCGGCAATGGACTGAAAAAGAAGATGAGGATGCGGCAGAAAAAAACGAAAATACCCTCTCATATCCAGATGATGATCACGAACAACAGGAATTTGTAACTCTTGAGCTGGTGGATATTTTTGATTATCCAGAACTAGTCGTTGAGAAAACCCGCAAAAGAAAACCGAGAAGAAGGTATACACCCCGGGTTTCTGCCGCCAGTGGCCATGCGATCCTATTGTTCGCCTTATTATTACTAGGCATCCGACTGCTTGCCTTGCAACATTTATTGGGATACGCTTTATTATTAATATTTGTATATGGTGGGGTACTCTGGCTGGAAAAATACAGCATCCGGCTGCCAGCGACTTTCATCAATGCCAACCGCACTTATGCTCTTGAACATACCAACAAATTAACCATAGTGGATAAGTCGCAAGGCAAAATAGAAGAGCAAGAACCAAATTATGAAGAGCTTGATAAAGTGAACATTGATTCGATACCTAGAATTTAATTATTATAGTCATATCTTTTCCCTAAAACTCCAATGGCGGTTTGCCTGATTCTGCTTTAGAATCATCCCCAAATGAGAAAAACCTTCATTGGGATCGGCTCCTTTCTTCAAACTCCTGCGGGTGTGGTCGTCATTACAACGATCATCTGGCTTGGCATACTGTGGGGCTTGAATATTCCTTTTAATCCCTATGTCAGTATCGCTATATTTTTCGCCGATATCGGTATCGCCCTTTTCCTGTTTGACCGTCTAGTATATTTCTTTTCACAGTTCGTGTTGCCTATTCAAAACCCCAAAGACAGGCGGGAGGTCTATTTGAGGGTAAGAAACTTCGAATCAGGCGACCGCGGGCCGACCCTCTTTATCAAGAACGGACATGTAATTGAACATGAGGGGGAAACGGGGAAACGTGGTCCTGGCATTCTTGTTTTGGACACGGCCAGCGCAGCTGTTTTGCGCACGGATACTGAAATCAGCAGTACAGTGGGGCCTGGGATCAAATTCACACTGCCAGATGAATATATTGCCGGGTGCGTTGACCTTCGGTCACAGTGGCAGTTCATTGGTCCGCTTTCGAGCGGACAGCCATTTATCAATCCTGCACCGAACGCATCATCAAAAGGCAACGAATTACAAAGCCACAGTAAACAAACCAGCGGAATGACTCGCGACGGGTTTGAAATCTCCCCGACGATCAGCATCAAATTTAGCATTAAGCGCCCGGTTGAAGCAATACCAACAGAAAGCGGCGTGACCTCACGATATGGGTTTGATCCAACATCCGTCCGAAATGCAATCACTCGTGAATTCATACGGCTTGGCGCCCCGGATAAAAGCAAGTCCCGCATGGAATGGAATAAACTGCCTGCTCATCTGGTGGTCAACCTCTGGCGCGAATATATTCGTAAATTTAAATTTGAAGAATTATTCACGACCAAAGAGATCAGTGGCTTGCAAACCATTGAAGAAATGATCAATAAGCGCCTTCGCCAAAGCCATGTGGTTGGACTGGACGATTCAGGCCTGCCCACCGGCGAACGGCTTGAAAGTCTGGAATACAAACAATTGCAATTAAGAGGTCTGGAGGTCAGGGAGGTGCGAATCCATAACGTGCTTTTTGAACCATCCATAGAAGAGCAAACCATCCAACAATGGAGCGCGGAATGGATGAACCTTGCCAGCCAAGAAGCAAGTTATTTGAATGAAAAAGAGGCTTTGATCGAAACCGCGGCACGCAATGAGGCTGGCAAAAAATTTGCGTTGATCGTTTCCGCGAAATTTGGCGGCAGAAGTACCACGCCGCAATTAAACCCATTCAAGACACTTCAACTTTTGATTCAGCCGCTTAAGGATTTCATCCTGACAAAGAGCCATGCTATGAGCGATATGGAAAAAGAACTAAGGAAATTGGATGAGATCTGGAAATGGCTTTTGGATCAAAGCGCCAAAAGCCAAGTGAAAGACGAAGAGGCTGGGTAATGAAAAGGCAGTCTCATCGCGACGAGGTCAAGTCCCTGCTCTTCGGTCTGACAGACGCAAATGTTCGATTCAGAAATAGGTGGCGCAATATTGCCCTTCTGGCTGTATGGTTCCTGTTAAGCGGAATTTCCATGATCCTGCATGCTTTTACCGTCATCGAACCGGATCATTTCGCAATCGTAATCGGCTTGAGTTTTTTGAAATATATTCCATTGCTGATCGTTGTCTACAGTCTGTCCAGAAGGAAGGCGGCAAAATACCTTGACGATATTTATGAATTACATAACCAATCTCTCGCATCTGATTTTCTTGAAGACATTGCATTCGGTTCCGGGCGCGAACAGATCACCATCAAAGATGGCAGAATTCCCGAAATGTATGAAAGCTCTCCCATCGTCCTGATCGGCGGGCCGGGCAGGGTCCAGGTCAACCTGGATAGTGTGGCTTTGTCTGAAAAAGTAGATGGCGAACCAAAAGTCATCTACCCGCGCAGTGAACCCTGGAAACTCGGCAGATTCGAACGAATCCGCGAAATTGGTAAATTTGATCAGATTGGCAAACGCGAATACGCCGTTATTAATCTGCGTGATCAATTTATAAGCGGTCTCTCGCTAAAATCACGCACCAAAGATGGTATACCTTTGGAAGCCCAGGGGATCAAAGCGATATTCAGCATCCTGCGCAGACAACATTCAGATAACGACCATGCTGAAAACGATGCTTATCTGTTTGATGAACGCGCAGTACAAGCACTGGTCTATAACCAGGTGATCATCACGCCAGAGCCAGCCAGCCCGTCTGGAATCAACTTTCCGTGGGATACCACCGTTGTGCCGCTCATCATTTCGGAATTGGAAAAACTGATCACCTCTCACACATTAAGTGAATTACTTGCCAGTATCGGTCAAAAGGAAGTGGACCAATCCTCGACCAATGAACAAACCATTGCTCAAATGCGCGAAGAAATGACGGGCGAACAAACCAGTATGAACGAAGGAAATGATACCCGCTCGCCCAATTTTATATCACGCTCCAAGATCACCGCTCAGTTCTTCAGCAACCCATTCAAAGAGAAGGCGGCCAAACTTGGGGTCGCTCTGGACTGGATAGACATAGGAACCTGGCAACTTCCCTCCAGCCTGATCCTCGATAAACATAAAGAAGCATGGAACCAGTCACGCGAAAATGAAAAAAAACGCAATGTCTTGGCGCTTGCAGGGCAACAATTTGAACTGACCGAACTCATCAGGTTAATTAACCGCGTGGTTATTTCAAATTACGATAAATTGAATGCATCAGATGCTGCCTTCTCTAGGGAAAATGAAATTTCAGACGAGGACGTCTTAAAGGAACTGGATGATTTGATCCAACAAAGACCCGAGTTTAGAAAACATATCCGCCTGGATGAAGACACAGCAGAATCTAGAAATTTATTATCTTCAAGGCCAAAACTCAAGAACCAGGCTGTTCAGCAGGAAATCAACACAAAAGATGCGAGCCTGATTGCGCTGGAAATGTTAAGGGCGTTTAGGATAGAACTGCTCGCAGGAAAAATGCTGATTGAAAACGAGAGTGATTCATCAGGAAAAAATAATAATGACTTGATAAGAATTGAAAAGGCATTACACGACATATCCCAGCTTATTCTTCATTATCAATAACAATAAGATGCCAAATGAAACATCCAAATATTCTCATCTCCCCGAAGATCACGACCGCGCTTGATTTGGGCGCGCCCATCGTTGCACTCGAATCGACCGTCATCACCCATGGACTTCCCCACCCGCAAAACCTGGAATTGGCGCGCGATATGGAAAAACAAGTCCACGACTTTGGTGCAACGCCCGCAACTGTTGCTCTGCTGGATGGAAAGATCCGCATCGGTCTATCAGACAAGGAACTGGTTCGGCTTTCTGACGCAGAAGCGGACTCGATCCTAAAGGTGAGTCATCGTGATTTTGCCACAGCCATCCTCAAAAAAAAGAACGGCGGCACCACTGTGGCCGGGACGATGTTCGTGGCGCACATGGCGGGCATCAAAGTCCTTGCCACGGGCGGCATCGGCGGCGTGCACAAGGAATCGCCTTTCGATATATCAACGGACTTGCGGGCACTCGCAGAAATACCTGTGATTATTGTCTGTGCTGGCGCGAAAGCAATTTTAGACTTACCGGCGACGCTCGAATATCTTGAATCGATGGGTGTGCCGGTTGTCGGCTATCAAACTGATGAATTTCCCGCGTTTTACTCCCGTGAGAGCGGACTGGGCGTAAGCGTAAGATTAGACTCCCCCAAAGAAATTGCAGACTTCGCCAAAGCGCATTGGGAGCTTGGAATGAAAAGCGCAATCCTCGTGACGAATCCTGTCCCGGAAAATAATGCAATTCCAAAGTCCGAAATGGACCCGATCATTTCAAAAGCGTCGGCAGAAGCCATCGAGAAGGGAATCCACGGACAGGTGCTCACTCCATTTTTGCTAGGTCGCATCAGCGAATTGACTCAAGGAAAATCTCTGCGTACCAATTTGGCATTATTGCTAAACAATGCACGTCTCGCCGCGCAAATCGCGGGAGAAATGAAGACAAGCAAGCGAGTTAAGGCTATTTAACCGTCATTGCGAGGCGATGTACTTTCGCCGAAGCGTCGCCGTGGCGCCGTGGCGACACAATCTCCATTAATTTGTGAGAGATTGCTTCGCCGCCACACCTTCCCTGGCGGGCGGTGCCGGGGAAGTACAAGAGCGGCAGCTCGCAATGACATGAGAGGCAAAATGAAAAACGAATTTACGCTTACCGTTACGATCCACGCCAAAGCAGAGACGATCTACAAAGCATGGCTTTCCACAGACGGGCATAGCGCCATTACGGGCAGTCCCGCAAAAGTGGACGGCACTGTGAACGGCGACTTCACCGCATGGGATGGTTACATCTGGGGAACGTTCTTGGAATTGGAAGGGAATAAAAGAATCTTGCAAGCCTGGCGCACGGGTGAGTTTCCTTCGGAAGCAGAAGATTCGATCGTGGAAATTTTGCTCGAAGAAGAACATGGTAAAACGAAACTAACGCTCAAGCATTCCAATATCCCCGAAGGCCAAGCGGATGGGTATAAATCAGGCTGGGAGGATTTTTATTTCAAGCCAATGAGGGAATATGGTTTTGAGGGGAAGCAAATAGGTAGACAGGTAAACAAGTAAACAGGTTGGAAAGGAATCTCTCGCATGGACGGTTGCCCCTTTTTTGAATTACGAAGGTTTATTTAACTTCCTTGAAGAATTTTTCGATCTCAATACTCGCATCGCGCAACGCGCCTTTTAATGTATAACGATCAACTTCGTCGTGAAACGGAAAAACAATAACCCTGCCGTCAGGGTGTTTCATTTTTACATGACTGCCTTTTCGATGAATCTCAACAAAGCCCAAACGCATTAATGCCGTTAAGATTTGCCGCCCAGATATTAAAGGCAATTTCATATCGTTAACTCAACGATTTCTTGATTTTCCGTTAATTCTGCGGGTTCCGGCTCTAAATACAAATCTATCGCTTCACGAATATTTTCAAGGGCTTCCTCTTTTGTCTTGCCCTGCGACCAACAACTTTGGAGAGCAGGGACGTGCGCCACAAAATACCCGTCTTCGCCGCGCTCCATGATTACTTGAATGTTCATAAATTACTCCTTTACTTTCGTTTCTAGTTCTGCGCTCATATTTACCTTTTGTGAATAACAGACCCGTTGATTTTAGTTAAAACTTAAGCGCTGTGCGGATTATACCCGTAAGCGTCAATCCGCTATTGCTTATTTAACTTCCTTATTCAATGGTCAGTACAAGAAGACGTCTCGCATGGACGGTTGCCAGAGATGGTTACTGGAATCCTTCGGCACGGTGAGCCGCGAAGCGAGTCGAACCGTCAGGACAACGCATACGAGACGTTTTATTTCTTCTTTCATCTTTCATCCTTTCCCCAAAAGCTCTTTCACCAACTGCTCCGGCACATGTACAGCCACCACCTCCCCCTTGACAGTAATTATCCCATTAACCCTAATCCACTCTTTTATCACAACTTTACGCCCTTTTACTTCTTTCACCTTTGCGCGGACTTCCAACACGGGACCCAGCGGCGTGGGCTTGAGATAATCTATATGCAATGAAGCGGTCAGATAACGTAAAGGCGGCTCGGTATCCATGGCGCGGTTTTCGGCGCGGTAGCTTGCCGCGGCGGCTGTGCCTGTACCGTGACAATCCACCAGCGAGGCGAGCAAGCCACCATACACATATCCGGGAATAGCTGTGTGATATGCTTTTGGCATGAAGTAACAAACGGATTCATCGCCATCCCAAAAACTTTTAATTTGATGTCCGAGTTCGTTCATACTTCCGCAGCCGTAACAATGAGCGAAGTATTCGGGGTAGTAATCTTGAAAAGCTTTATCGGTCATTGGCTGTTTCCTTGAAGGTTTCAGGAGTTCGTCTTAATTCGCCCAACTCTGGGTGTCTTCTGGAAGACTTCCGAAATCCGGATGTGAATTACGGTGTTGCTGTAGAGGTTACAGCTGGTGTACGCGATGGCGGGAGCGGTGTAAGACTATCAAACACCACAAAACGCCCAACTACTTTCCACTCAAGGCCCATGAAGATCTGTACTTCATAAGATCCTGCAGTCCAGCCGCCGCTTGGGCCTGTGTTTTCAACTTTGCCACCAATGCCGCCCGTACTCCACTCTTCCTTCCACGGTTCGGTTTGAAAATCAAACAGTTTACCATCGCGGTACCAAAGCGCGCTCCACTGCACACCGGGGATCGTGTTGTTGTAATCGAAACCACCATACATTGTTGTTATGGGAAGTTCAAAAACAGTTTTCGGGTTGACCGGATTCACGCCATCAAACTCTGTTGAAAATTGAATGGACGTAAATACAGCATCTGGATTCGGCGTAACGGGTCCTGCAAATAAGGCTTCGATGGCAAGAGGCAAAAAAGGCGTGAGCGTTAATGTGGGTGTATCAGAAACAGAGGGAGTCAATGTAAGGGTTGACGGGACTGTGATAGTTGGGGTCAATGTGATGGTTGGGGTCAGTGTAATGGTGGGAGTCAGCGATGGCGTGGGAGAAGGCGGAAAATAGACATAGATCATCGGCTCGCCGTAAAATGGAAGCCAATAGCCAAATCCGGCCAGGAGCACGCCCAGGAAAAACAATCTCCAAGTAGTGATACTCTGGCGCCTTCGCAAACTATAAAACGATAACTTGCGTGCGGTCTGCATGGATTTGATGGCGGCGCGGATCGAATAATATGCCGCCACAACTGCCAAAAGTGCAAGAGCAATAACGCCTGCGCGAATATCCATATCGTGATTATAGCATGGGCAAAGTGCCTGTCACTTTTTTATGTTTTTGAGTAAACTTGCAGTATGTCAAAAGAAATTGTGCTGCTCAAATTGGGTGGATCGCTCATCACTGATAAAGATATTCCCTATACCCCAAGGCTCGACAAACTGACAGATCTCGCTCAGGAAATTAAGACGGTTCTGGATTCAAGCCCGGACCTGCTCCTGATCCTCGGGCATGGTTCTGGCTCGTTCGGACATGTCGCCGCCAAGAAATATGGCACGCGCGACGGGCTTCCTGCTCAAGGCGGCATCCTCGCCGCCGAGGACGGCGACGAGAACAAGGAGTATTGGAAGGGATTCGCCGAAGTCCGCTTTCAGGCAGCGGAGTTGAACCGCTATGTAATTCAATCCCTATTGGCTGTCGGCGTACCTGCCATTTCATTTCCGCCATCCGCTTCGATGGTTTCAATGGATCGAAAAGTCATCCATCACAATATATTGGCTATACGCAAAGCCTTAGATGTTCATTTGCTGCCCGCCGTTTATGGCGATGTGGCATTTGACGAAAACCTGGGCGGCACCATCCTTTCAACCGAAGATGTCTTTACATTTCTCGTTGAGCAGTTCTCCCCCTCCCGAATATTACTGGCAGGCATCGAGACCGGTGTGTGGCAGGATTTCCCAGCCAGGACAAGGCTGGTGAAACAGATCCAACTATCAGATTATGAAAAGATGCGGGCTGGCATCGGCAGCTCGGCTAGTACAGATGTCACAGGCGGGATGAAAGCTAAAGTGGAGGAAATGCTTGCATTGATCCAAAAAAATAAAGGTTTGACTGTACAAATTTTCTCGGCTGAGGAAAGTGGGCACCTGACACGCGCCTTGAAAGGCGAAAATGTAGGGACTTTGTTAACTTCGCGCTGAGCGGAGCAGAGCGAAGTCGAAGCGCATAGGATTGTCTACGTTCTGTCCTTCGACTGCGCCGCGAAACCAGCGGCTCCGCTCAGGACGGAGGGTATCAAAAAGAAGTGACGAATAACTCTTGCTTTTTTTGTGAAAAATTGGATAATTGAGATTGCCGAATTATATATAATCAACAAGGAGATAGTATGGCAACCAAAGCAAGACCCACAAAGAAAAGTACGAAAGTAAGAGCCAAGACCATGTCATCCCAGAAACGGAAATCGTCCGTAAAAGGGAATAAAAGAACGGTCAAGAAATTGCCGGCAAAAAAGGCTGTGATTAAGAGAGCCGCGCCCGCTGGGGCAAAAGTGACTTTCAAGCCGACCAAACTAAAACTCGTCCGCCCTGTGCCTTCCGATATTGACATCGCGCAGGCTTCTGACATCAAGCCAATTATGCAGATCGCCGCTGAACTTGGCATCCGCGAAAATGAACTTGAGTTGTACGGGCCGTATAAAGCCAAGGTAAAACTTGAGATCCTGGAACGCCTCAAGAATCGCCCAAACGGAAAATATGTTGACGTGACCGCCATCACCCCCACCCCGCTCGGCGAAGGGAAAAGCACCACGATGGTGGGGTTGAGTCAGGCATTGGGCGCGCATTTGGGCAAGCGGGTCTTCACGTGCATCCGCCAGCCTTCGCAAGGCCCAACTTTCGGAATCAAGGGCGGCGCAGCCGGCGGCGGGTATTCGCAGGTCATCCCCATGGAAGACTTCAACCTGCATTTGACGGGCGACATTCATGCCATCACTGCGGCGCATAATCTCACGGCCGCTGCGTTGGATACGCGCGTGATGCACGAAAAAACACAGGATGATGAGAAGTTATTCAATGCGCTTTGCCCGCTTGATAAGAGAGGCAATCGCAGGTTCTCCCCCACCATGCTGCGCCGATTAAAGAAACTCGGCATCAACAAAACCAATCCCAACGATCTGACACCCGAAGAGCGCTCGCTTTTTGCGCGGCTCGATATTGACGAATCCACCATCACCTGGCGCCGCGTTGTGGACATTAATGACCGCATGCTGCGTGAAGTACAAGTCGGCTTGGGAAAAGATGAAGCAGGCTTCGAGCATCGCTCTGGTTATGACATCACCGTCGCTTCCGAGATCATGGCTGTGCTGGCTCTCACCACAGACCTTGAAGATATGCGCGAACGTTTTGGAAGAATGGTCGTTGCCACCAACAAACGCGGCGAAGCTGTAACTGCCGAAGACCTCGGCGTGGCTGGCGCAGTGACGGTTTTGATGAAGGACGCCATCAAACCAAACCTGATGCAAACCCTCGAAGGGACGCCTGCCTTCGTTCATGCAGGACCGTTCGCCAATATCGCGCACGGCCAATCTTCCATCATTGCAGATAAGATCGCCCTCAAACTTGCGGATTATGTCATCACCGAATCTGGATTTGGCGCAGACATCGGCATGGAAAAATTCTTTAATATCAAATGCCGTTATTCTGGCTTGATCCCGCAGGTGGTTGTATTGGTTGCAACTGTGCGCGCGCTTAAGATGCACGGCGGAGGACCGAAAGTTGTGGCTGGCAAACCGCTTGCCCCAGAATACACAGATGAGAATTTGGATTTGCTCCGCGCGGGTCTCCCAAACCTAGAACGCCACATTCAGAATGCACTTAAGTTCGGCGTAAATGTTGTCGTAGCCGTGAATTCCTTTGCGACAGATACTCCCGCCGAAGTGGAACTCATCCGCGAAGCCGCGCTCAAGATGGGCGCGATAGATGCAGTCGTCTCCACTCACTGGTCGGATGGCGGTTCGGGCGCAAAGAAATTAGCTGAGGCTGTTGTGAAAGCCGCAGAGATGCCCACCAACTTCAAGTTCCTGTATCCGCTGGAAATTTCCATCAAAGAAAAGATCGATACCATTGCACGCGAAATCTATCGCGCCGACGGCGTGGATTATTCCCCCGAAGCCGAAGAACAGATCGCGCGCTACACTCGTCTCGGGTTCGATAAACTCCCAATCTGCATGGCGAAGACCCACCTTTCGTTCACAACCGACGCGTCGAAGAAAGGCGCGCCCACGGGCTTCCGCATTGCTGTACGTGAGATTCGCGCGAGCGTTGGCGCTGGCTTCCTCTACCCGATCCTTGGCGATATGAGGACGATGCCCGGCTTGCCTACTCGTCCTGTGTTCTATGATGTTGATTTGGATTTGAAAACTGGTAAAGTGGTTGGGTTGTTCTAAATCAACCAACAGAAATGTAAACCATTTATGCGCTATCAGGGCTCAGCCCCTCTGATAGCGCATTTTTTATCAGTACTGACAGGTTATGGGATTAATAGCTCTTTGGATATAATTGCACAATATGAACATTGAATCCTTATCATTGACTGACCTGGTAAATAGCAGGGAGGTAAACGCATCAGATCTCGCATCGGCCTGCTACCGTCAAATAGAGCGCCTCAACCCCACGCTGAATGCTTTTATAACGGTGATTCCTCCGGATATGGATGCGCCTCCTCCAGCGGGAACGCGAAGCGAGTCGCTTTACGGTCTTCCCATCGCCGTGAAGGACCTCTACGATACAAAGGGCATCCGCACTACCAGCGGCTCAAAATTCTTCGCAGACAATATCCCAATAGAGGATGCCTTCGTAATCCAAAAGATCAAAAAAGCGGGGGCGCAGATCATCGGCAAAACCAATACCCATGAGATCGCGCTCGGCGTTACGAATAACAATCCGCATTTTGGGGCATGTAGAAATCCCTGGGATGTGACCCGGATTCCCGGTGGTTCCTCCGGCGGAAGTGCAGTTGCCGTTGCGACGGACATGGCTCTCGCTGCTCTTGGCACGGATACCGGTGGCTCGATTCGCATCCCGGCTGCATTGTGTGGCGTGGTCGGATTGAAACCCACCTACGGACGAGTGAGCCTGCGCGGCATCCTTCCGCTTTCGTGGAATCTGGACCACGCGGGACCGATCACGCGCAAGGTCGAGGATGCGGCGATAATGCTTGAAGTGATGGGCGGATACGATGAGTTGGATCCGGCTTCAGTTAAGACATTACCTGGCGATTACACCAGTAATCTAAAGCATGGAATTAGAGGATCTAAGATCGCACTGGCAGTTGGAAATTATGTGGAAGAGTCAGACCCGGAAATATTGGCGGCGGTTCGTACATCTGGGCTGGTTTTACTGGAGCAGGGTGTGAGCATTACAGAGGTAAATATGGATTTTCTGCGCGAAGGCGCGCTTGCAAATGGACTCATGACCCAGACTGATGGCGCGTCATTTCACCGTGAAAGGCTGATGGCGCACCCCGATTGGTTTGGCACGGACGTACGTCAGCGGCTGGAAGCGGGAGCCGCAGTCACTTCCAGCGAGTATGCACTGGCAAGGCGTACGCAGGTTGAGGTCAAGAGAAAGTGCGATCTATTATTCGAACAATATGATCTGCTCATGCTCCCCACTACGCCCATCCCCGCGCCTTTTTTGGCGGGAGAAAATGCCATCGAACGCGCCCGTCAGTTGACTCGCTTCACGGCGCCCTTTAATCTGACAGGTCTGCCCGCGCTTTCCGTGCCGTGCGGGTTCACAAAAGAAGTCCTGCCCATCGGTTTGCAGATCGTTTCGCGCTCATGGAACGAAGTGGGCGTGCTAAGGGCTGGTTATGCCTTTCAGGAAGTGACCGAGTGGCACATGATGAAACCGAAACTGGCTGTGCTTTAAATTTATGAAGAAATCAGGGCTGACAATCTGGGTCTTATTGCGCCTGCCGATTCTTGCAGCAGGAATGTATTTGTTCCGCTTTCAAATCGCCACGTTCGTTGACGACGCGTTTGGCTCGGGGACAGCCATAGATTTTGCTGTATTCTCCGCGAGCACATTTTGGACTCGCTTTCTTATATATCTCACCTGTGTTATCGCGCTAGTTTCAGGAGCCTGGCTTGTAAAAAAATGGGTGGCTTCCGATTTTTGGGGTTATACCCTGATACTGGTCGGTGCATTCAGTGTCATTTATTTTTCTTTCGCTTTTTTATTGTTAACAACCAACCCCCTGCTAAAAACATCCCTTGTTACTTTAATTCTGGCGGCCAACACCCTACCGATGAAATGGCTTACGAAGTGGGCGCTCAAAAGTAAGTTAATGAATATTTTTTTTCTGACATGTGTCGGGTGGTGTGAGGCGTTTTTTTCGCAGGCTTATATTTTCTGGCTGTTGGAAAAATTCCAGGCAGGATGTTCCATCAAAAAATGGTCATGGCTCAGCGGCGTGCTGATCGCCCCGCTCTTCTGGTTGTTTTTGCTGACGCCCTACGACAACCAAAGAATTATTACTCTTGGTGAAAAACTGCACGTCAGCTCGGAAGTGGAAATATTTGCGCAGGGGGAATTCAACTGGATCGAGTTCAACACCGAACACAAACTTCTTTATGCGGTTGGGCGCGGAACCAATTTTTTGCTGGCCTTTGACACAGAACATCTCGACCAACCGCCGCGCAGGTCAAAAACAGATATTGGGAAAACCCAAAGTTTTGCTTTCAACCCGGACCTTCAAGAGTTGTACATTTATAAAGCCGACGCACGCGAACTGCTTTATCTTGATGCTTTGACTTTGGAGGGTTTCCGGTCTGTGCCAATCCCTGAACTCTCTCCGGGCGATGTGTGGGTGAACTGGCAACGCGGCACAGACAGCATTACCATCGCCTCTGAAGCGGACCTGGAAACTGGCACACCTTTCGTGATGATTGACCGCGCGAACGGCGACATCATCGCCACCCTGCCCTTGCCGCTGATCCCCACCAACGTCGCCTTCCACCCTGAACAGGATATTTTATATTTCAACTCGTTTCGAGATACATATTTGGTCTCATGGGAAAAGAACTCGCATGAAGTGCTTCAAAATATTGAAACCAGCCCTCGCACAGACAGGTTGATCTTCTCCGCCAGCACATCGGAAGTGTTGGTCGCTTCGCCGCTGGAGGGCGTCATCCTGCGTTATGATGCGCAGAGCCTGGAATTCAAAGGCAAAATCAAAACCAGCCTAGGCGACCGAACGTTAACGATTGACCCGCAAAGAAATTTGCTCCTGGTTGGAAATTTTGTTAACAATCGGATGCAGGTGATTGACTTGAACACCTACGAGCCGGTTGCAAGTTTTTACATCGGAGCGTGGATCCGCACAATCGCACTGGACGTGGAGCGGGGAGTTGCATACGTTTCTTCAGTGCGAAATTTATTCAAGGTCAAGTATGTTTCTGATGGAACTTAAATTAGCAAAACGCTTCATCTCCTTCTCTTTCAAACATTACATTTTTTCAATCTTCAAAAATCAATTCCCTGCACCTTATCTTTTTAGTGTGTTGCATTTCTGTTCAAACAACCATCTCGCAAGCGTTACACTGACTGACGAAGCTGTATCGAAGGGTGTAGAAAGATGCTAAACTGGCTCAACTCAACCCTTCGACACAATGAGCCGCAAAACAAAGCGAACCGTCAAAACAACGTCTGCGGGAGGTGGTTTCACAACTAATTTTAATCACACCATTTGATTTACGGTTTTCTCAATTCGCAAACGCCCATTTTTTCATTCCAGTTACAGGCCAGATCCCCAACACATCGGGATTCGCTATCATTGTATTGTCCGCAAGTGTCTATGGGATCACTGCATTTCAATGTATTCACACGCACGGTGATACAACCCTCGCCGCCGAGTTGCACCTCCGCAGGCGTGCAAGCTCCAATATCCGGGCTGAAAGTGTAACCGGGCGCGCAGCCAGGATACGTCCCGCCGGTGGCAGCCTGACAACACTGGAAGTTCTCGTTGTAGTTATATCCTGCTGCGCATCCTGCATAGGTTTGGGAGGCAAGAGCAGCATTGTCAATGCCATAAGGCGCAGAGGTCTCTCCGTTCGGAGGCACGCATATCCCAGCGAGTTCATCAAAATATAAACCAGCCGGACATAAACCGTTCGCATCTTTTCCAACCACACAGGTTTGCTGGCCACCTCTTTCCTTCATGATGTAACCAACGGGGCATCCAGCCGCATTTGCCTGTGAAAGTATGGGCGTGTAATTACAGTTACCCGTGGCTGGGTCGAGGGTATAGCCGGAGTCGCATGTGGGGCTGACACCAGTAGTGGTGGGTGTGTTGGTGCAGGATGGATTGCAAACTGTGATCTCATTCGTGGATTCAATCGCCCGCGGTCCAAGACAGGTCAATTGCCTGATTCCGTCAATGACCGCCTCGGTACATTGGATGCGGGTTCCGCGTGGTTCCCAAACCGAGCCAAAGGAAAGTTGAACCTTTGCATAACCATCGCCTGCTGAACAATACTGGCTGATCACCTCGCCTTCCGGCAAAACGCATCCATTAGAAATAATAGATCCTCTGGGAACAAAAGCCGATAACTGGCAATAAGGCGCGATCGGCTGAGGTTCCGACACAGCACAGCGGAAACCAATATCGCGTCCGCTGTCGCCCTGTTCATTAAAGCGGCGAATTGCAGAGGCTGTCTGGCTGGCAGAGGTCTCAAAAGAACTACCACGCACCACACGGTACTCACCGCTTTGGGGGCCTGTCGGGTTGGAGGCCGGTGATTCAGTGTAAAAGTTCTCACTGTACCAATCGCTGACCCATTCATACACATTGCCGGCCATGTCGAATAAGCCATATGGGCTGACGCCATTCGGAAAAATATCCACATCTGAGGTGCGCCGAACACAATAGCCGAAATTCAACAAGTTACAAGATGGTTCAGCATTGCCCCATGGATAAACATTCTCATTGATCCCGCGCGCGGCTTTTTCCCACTGTGCCTCGGTTGGCAGACTGCCCTGCGTCCAGGCGCAATATGCCTGAGCCTGATCCCATGTTACACCAACGACAGGGTGGTTGGCAAATTGCGGATTGCCAAATACGGGGCCGCCCAATTCCGGTTTGGGTGTTGTACATGAGCCAACTTTTACACATTGCTCATACATACGGTTGGTCACTTTTGTCTCCTGAATCCAATACTCATCCAGTGTGACATTATGCGCGAACGCATTAATACCGTCGCCCATGGCAAAGTCCCCGGCGGGGATGTAAATCAAAGTGCTGCCATCCACCCACTTCATCTTCGCGCCGCTTTGTGGACCTGCAAGCGCCACCGGTTCCAACGTAAAAGTCGGTTGCACGGTAGACGCTTGCATAGCAGTCGGCGGCAACGGTGTGGCTGTCACCACGATCACCTGCGGGGTCGGCCGCGCGCCGCAAGCAGATAATATCAATGTGAGCAATAGTGTGCATGCAAACATCACATAACGAAGTGTATCCTGTGGATATCGAGCGTTTTTCATTCAATCTCCTTTTCTCATGCGTTTCACGAGACGCTCACTATTATAATGCAGAGAAAAAATAAGACTGATAGTCTTATATCAGTCTTATTTTCCACACGCCTGTTTTCAACACGCCATTTACGGCTGGCGGCAGACGCATACTAAATTTCGATAGTTATCGTAATAACAGAAAAGATACTGCGGCGGACAACTGCTAGGGGGCAGCGGGTCTTCTCCCGGAGGTCCCGGCGGCAGGGGACATAAGCCTGGTTCATTCCCAGACGGCTGAAAACCAATCGCCATGCGGCAGGCATTATCCAACTCGGATAACTCCTTGATCGGATAGAAAAATTCAAGTTCCTTCAAGGAAGCGCCCGCCTGTTCATGCGTGAGAGTATCGTTCACATCAAAGAGAGCGGGGCTAAAGTCCTCGCCGCCAGCCCACATGCCAACCATAAAGGTCTTATCCCCTTCCAGGATGGACAATTTCGCGACGATCTGTACAGTATTTGAATCTGCCGGTGAAACACGCACCCACGCCAGATCAGGATCATCTTCCTGACCATTGCCAAAGATCAGGGTCTCGTATCCATTCCCACCGGGCAATACTTCATCTGCAATGACTTTGACAATGCCGCCTACATCGTCATTCTCGTCAAACCAGACCTGCACGCCGTCCGTGCTCCATTCGGTGGAGGAAGGCTGCGCAGCCATGATCAACCAATCGCCGCCGCCATCCACATTCAGGTCAATTTCAAAACCATATTTTCCAGCAAGGCTCTGGCTTGACTCATCGCCCTTCAATGTGATGACGGCATAGATCCAGGTATCATCCAGGTAGAACTCTGTAGTTTGAATATCAAGATATGGATAATATACATCCATCGCCTCGCTGTTAAAAGGCCGTTCGTAACGACCAAAGGTAAAACGATCGCCGCCTGGCGCACGGTTTTCGTCCGCCGTGGTCGAAGAATCATGATCTCCTGCAAGGCCGCTCTGCTCAGCAGGCAAATCCCCCGGTATTAGCACATGTTGAATAACAGCCTCGGTGGGTGCAGAAGTTGGGGTATCTGCAGGCAAAGCAGCAGCCTCAGTCACAGGCGCCTGTGTTGCCGAAGGCGCTGCTTTACCTAAATTACAGGCAGACAAAACGAGGAAAACAAACAAACTTAAAGATATAAATTTATTAATGTTTTTCTTCATGACACACCTTCCTTATATGTTAGTATGACAAGTATAAATTATTAACTTTTTAGGAGCAATGGCGCATTTGTCATGGATTCAGATTGTCCGCTTTATCTCCTCCACCGCCTGTGGATTCATCAACGACGATGTGTCACCCAAATCCAAACCCAAATATGCGGCGCGGATCATTCTGCGCATCACTTTGGCATTGCGCGTCTTCGGCAAATCCGAAACAAACAGGATCGCCTTCGGCGCGAGCGGCTTGCCCATTTCAGCAACGACCATCTTATATAATTCCTGACGAAGCGCATCGGTCGGAACCAACCCGGGCCTGGTTACTGCGAAAAGAATCAGTTCACTCCCTTTGACATCATGCGGCACCCCAATCGCCGCCGCTTCCATAATTGACTCATGCCTCACAAGGATCGACTCCACCTCGGCAGGCCCCAATCGTTTCCCCGCGATCTTGATGGTGTCATCCGAGCGCCCGAGGATGTACCAAAGTCCATCGTTATCAATGGCGGCGAAATCACCATGCACCCACACATTCTCCCACCGTGACCAATAAGTATCCAGATAGCGCTGCTTGTCGTTCCAAAATCCGCGCGTCATGCCAATCCACGGCGCTTTTATGACCAACTCTCCGACAGCATTGCGGATTGATAACCCATTTTCATCGAACACATCCGCATCCATGCCGGGGCATGCCGCAGAGAACGCGCACGGTTTCAACGGCAACAACGGATTGCCCATCACAATGCCGCCTGATATTTCCGTGCCGCCTGAATAATTAATGATCGGTCGTTTGCCTTCACCCACTTTTTCAAACAACCACATCCACGGGTCTGGATTCCACGGCTCGCCAGTTGACGCAAAACATTTGATGGAAGAAAGATCATGCTTCTTGAAATGTTCATCCCCCTGCGGAATCAACGAGCGGATCAGAGTGGGCGAGACTCCCATCTGATTGATCTTATGCTTTTCTACCAACTCCCACAAACGATCAGGCTCGGGAAAATCCGGCGCGCCATCGTAGATGAACATCGTCGCCCCGAGCAATAAGCTGCCGAATACCTGCCAGGGACCCATCATCCAACCCATATCGGTCATCCAATAGATGACATCTGGGTGGCGCAAGTTGGCAACTTGCGCCACAGAAGCGCCATGCACATCCGTCCCAAACGCCATATCCTGCGCAGCCTTGACAGGGAATCCGCAATGCGTGTGGACTGCGCCTTTCGGCTTGCCTGTTGTCCCCGAAGTATAGATGATCATCAACGGGTCTTCAGCGTCTGTCTTTTCTGTTTCTGCCTGATCGCTTTGCTTATCCATTAATTCATGCCACCAATGATCTCTTTCTTCTTTCATTTTTATATCCTGCCCCGTTCTCTTCAAAACAATCATATGCTTCAACGTGTCAACTTGTTCCGCCGCCTCATCTGCAATGGACTTCATCTCCACAGCCTTGCCGCGCCGAAACGCGCCATCCGACGCAAAGAGCGCCTTCGCATTTGCATCTGCAAGACGGGAAACGATTGCGCCCGCGCCATACCCCGAGAACAATGGCAAAATAATGCCGCCGATCTTCGCAACGGCAAGCAACGCAATCACAATCTCGGGAGTCATCGGCATGAAAATACCGATTGCATCTCCCTTGCCTAATCCAAGAGACCGCAACGCGTTCGCGGCTTTATTTACTTCTTTATATAGCTCTTTATAAGTGAAAGTTTTCGTCGCACCTTCCTCCCCCTCCCAAACCACTGACCGCTTCGCGTGATCACTGACTACTGATGACTGGTACTTATCCACGCAATTGTGGACAATGTTCATCCTCCCATCCACGCACCATTTTGGAAACCGAATCCCTCCAGATAAATCAACCGCTTTTGAATACGGCTCATAAAATTGAATATCAAGAAATTTCAGGACCGCATCCGTGAACCACGCCACATCACTCGTGGATCTCTGCATAAGTTCCCCAAAATCCTTGATGTCATGCGCGCGCATAAATGTTGTTAAGTTCGCGCGCTCAATATGCTCAGGCGTTGGCTTCCAAACGATCTCACCGCCGAAGGAAAATTGTTCCGTCATGAATAGGCTCCTCTTTGGTTGGTTGGGTTGATTTTAATCCAGGAATAAATAAACTGAAGGAGCAATAGCCATGATGGTATATTATTGGGTTATCAATTTATGCAGGATTCTGTAAAATCATTCCTATTCAATCCATCACACCATACATTTGATCGGGATTAAGATATTGCGGGAAGCGCTCCCTCAGCGTAATCCGCGCTTCGTAGCACAGGTGACAGGCGTCGGCGTAGGAGGAGGCGTGCGGAAGGTTGTACTCAGTCACCAGCGCGGTAGGTCCGCCTTCGAGCAGAGGTCCGCAGATCGGGTGGGCATCCGCATTATATTTTTCGCAGATTTCCTTGAGCGGGGTCTCAAACACATTGCCAATTGTGATGCCCTGGCAAATATGAATATTGCCTAGCGGATCAAGATGGACGCGACCCGGCTCGCGCAGATCTTCATGCGGACATGAATCGAATCTTTCCCAGCGGCGCTGGCTGGCTGCTTTTTCAACAAGCATTTTCGCCGCCCGACCGCGAAACATGACCGCACCCTCATCTTCAATTTGACCATGCGTCTGTTTCGCATCTGCGTCGGGTTGTGCGATGCTGATCATGCCTGTTGGGATATTCAACCACTTTGCCGCGGTAAGCGCGTTCTGCGGATGCTCGCCCAGAGTTTCATTGCAATGGAACAAGTCACTGCTCACAGTGAAATCCGCGAGACGCCCCGCAAAGGGACGCAGCCATTCCTCGGCATCGGCCACAGAGTTTGCCCAATACGCATTGGAAACAATGCCAACCGAGAAACCCATATCCGCCGCTTTGCGAACAGCTTTTACCAAAATAGCGTAATACAAAAACGGCTCGCCGCCTTCAAAATAAATCGAAGTGATGCCCGCTTCTTTTGCCTGTTCAAGGATTTGCTCGATCTGTTCGAATGTAAGTGTTCCCTTTTGCCACGGACTGCCCCACACAAAACAATGATCGCACTCGTAAGTGCATTGATAGGTAAGCAGGATATGAAGACCAGAGAGTTTCATCGAATTCTCCTTTATACAAATTCATTGTATATCAAAGAGAATTGGGAGTCATGGGTCGAAAATCACAAAAATATCACGAAGGCGTCAAAGTATACGTCATGACAAATCAATTCTTACTATCACCATTTTTTGCGCGGCGCGTTCGCAATCTGAAGAGACGGGTAGTCCCGCCGTGTCCAGACCGATCTGGACGTACTTCGCATATTGTGGGATTTTTCGATAATAGTCGAACAGACTCTGCGTGACCGCCCTTTCTTCTTCGATGACCTGCCCGCGTCCTTCCACGCTTCGGTTTGCCAGCAGGACCCGAACATTCGCGCCGCCTCGAAGATTTTTCCACCACGTCCGCTCGCGCCAACTAATCACACACAATGTATCTCCATCACGGAGATAATTTGTCGGAATCGAAATTGCTCTTCCGCTTTTGCAGCCTGTGACCGTGACCAACATCATGCCCCTGCTGATCATTCCATGCAACGGTGATTTTAATAACCAGATCATCATCGGGTTGTACCACATGGCAACCTCCTTGAATAATTTGACACATACTTTGCGATCACCCGCTTGTTCAAAACAGGGTATCGAAATAATTATGGCATTTTTGACAGGCATAGGCAATTGACGTTTGTCATCATTTTCGGGCAAGCACATCGCACATTCTCAAATTTAAAGGCTATAATTTATTCAAATCAAAGTTCCCCTGGAGCCTGCCATGTCAAACGTCTTTGCATCCCCCCACCCGCTTGTTGCTCATAAACTATCACGTCTGCGTGATAAAAATACAGAACCCAAGAAATTCCGCGAACTGGTCCGCGAGATCGCCGCGCTTTTGGCATACGAAGCCACTGCCGACCTCCTCACGATTCCGCGCGAACTTGAGACCCCTCTCGAAAAAATGACGGGGGCGGAACTCAAGGAGAAGATTGGACTCGTCCCTATTCTGCGCGCGGGGCTTGGCATGGTCGAAGGTATTTGGGGTTTGATGCCAAGCGCGGAAGTCTGGCACATCGGTTTGTATCGCGATGAGCACACCCTGCGCCCTGTAGAATATTACAATAAGCTTCCTCTTGAACCCACTGTTTCAGTTTGTTTGATCCTCGATCCCATGCTGGCAACGGGAGGCTCCGCCATTGCCACAGCAGATGTTCTCAAACGCTGGGGCGTTAAGAAAATCAAGTTTGTCGGACTGATCGGCGCACCCGAGGGGATTAAAGCCATGCAAACCGCTCACCCTGACATTGATATTTATCTCGCCGCAATTGACGATCACCTAAATGAACGCGCTTACATTGTGCCCGGTCTGGGTGACGCTGGCGACCGTCAGTTTGGTACGGGATAAGCCAGCGATCAGTGATCAGTAATCAGTGAGGTGAAAGATGTGGAACTGGATTGTCTTTAGCTTACTCACTTTATTTCTGATTTATATCTCGCGCGCATCGTTGCGCGCGCCGCGCTCGCATGGTTTTTATCGTTTCTTCGCCTGGGAATTCATGCTAGCCCTGTTTCTGGTCAATGTAAAATTTTGGTTTCAGAATCCATTTGCATGGAATCAACTCATCGCATGGACTCTGCTCTTCGCATCGCTGATCCCGCTGGCATTCGGAGTAAGTGCGTTAAAGTCACGCGGAAAACCCACCGCGGACCGGGAGGGCGACCCATCATTGCTTGCATTTGAAAAGACCACACAACTGGTCACAAGCGGCGTTTACAAATACATTCGTCATCCGCTTTACAGTTCGTTGTTTTTACTAACGTGGGGCATGTTTTTCAAACTCCCATCCATCACAGGCGGCACGCTAACCGCCGTTGCAACTTTGTTTCTGGTTTTAACCGCGAAAGCAGATGAGGCAGAGTGTATTCAATTTTTTGGCCCTGCTTACAACGATTATATGAAGAAGACAAAGATGTTCATTCCGTATCTCTTTTAGATATGAAGGCCATGCTCCTGCGCGAGACTGCGCTATTCTCACAAAATCCAACTCCCCTTTCGTTTAAGGATTTGCCTGAGCCGAAAATTGACACGGGCGAAGTATTAATCCGTGTTACAGCTTGCGGAGTCTGCCACACCGAGCTTGATGAAATCGAAGGCCGCATCATGCCGCGCCTGCCGATCGTGCTCGGACATCAAGTGGTGGGAAATATTCTGGAGTCCGACAACTTGCTGTTGGATACGCAGGAGCAAGCTCCTGCCCTCCAAATCGGACAACGCGTTGGCGTGGCATGGATCGCATCCGCCTGTGGGGCATGTCCGCATTGTTTATCTGGCAATGAAAATCTATGTGCTGAATTCAAAGCCACAGGCCGCGACATGGACGGCGGCTATGCCGAATATATGAAAGTCCGCGCGGACTTTGTTCACCCAATTCCAGAATCATTTTCCGATTCTGAAGCCGCACCATTATTGTGCGCAGGCGCAATTGGTTATCGTTCTTTGCGATTAAGTAATTTACAAGATGGACAGTCGCTTGGCTTGATGGGCTTTGGCGGGTCAAATCATTTGGTGTTGAAACTTGCAAAACATAAATTTCCGAAATCGAATATTTTTGTGTTCAGCAGAAATCCCGAAGAACTCGAGTTCGCCTTATCGCTGGGAGCGGACTGGGCGGGGACGATTGAGCAGAATCCGCTTGAGGCGCTGGATTCTGTGATAGACACCACACCAGTTTGGGGTCCAGTCACTGAAGCGCTGAAACGGATCAAGCCTGGGGGTAGAGTCGTCGTCAATGCCATCCGCAAAGAAGAATCCGATAAAGCTGTCCTGATGAAGTTGGATTACCTGTCACAGTTATGGATGGAGAAGGAAGTTAAATCGGTTGCGAATGTAACGCGCGCGGATGTGCGCGAATTTTTGCAGATCGCGGCGGAGGCGAACATCAAACCTGAGTTTCAAGAATATGAATTGAAAGACGCCAATCAGGCGTTGGTTGAGATGAAGCAGGGTAAAATTCGTGGATCAAAAGTGTTGAGGATGTGAGGAAAAATGGAAAATAAAAATGTGTACGACCTGAAGTCTGTCAAACTGCCCTATCTCGCGGGCGGACTGTTGCGCCTGTTCGTTTCACTCGTTGAAGGTCCGCTCGGCGGGTTGGTGATTCCCAGCCTGTTGCAAAACGCGGGCATTGAATGGCTGAGAAAACAAGTCATTGACGAGGCGCCGACCTATCATCCGATCCATTTCACAGGCGCACTTGCACTGAAAGATTCAGCCGTGCCAGAAAAAGAATGGCCGCAATCCTCGGCTGTTGATTCACGCGGATTTCATTTTGTAACCGTATTCGATTACGCCAAAGTCTATCGCGACGGCAAGACTACGCCCGAAGAAGTCGCGAAAAAATTATTGGACGCCATCGAAGCCAGTAATTCATCCACCCCGCCTTTGCGCGCAGTGATCGCCGTCAATTCTGAGAATGTGATGAAGCAGGCGGGTAAATCCACGCAACGCATCAAGACTGGCAAGCCGCTCAGTATTTTTGATGGCGTGCCTGTTGCAGTCAAAGATGAAGTGGATATGCTTCCCTATCCCACAACCGTTGGCACATCTTTCCTCGGCAAGTCCCCTGCAAAAGAAGATGCCGCTGTGGTGGCGCGCATGCGAGCCGCGGGTGCATTGATGATCGGCAAAACCAACATGCACGAGATCGGCATCAACGTGACGGGATTGAATCCACATCATGGAACAACGCGTAACCCATACAACACCGATCATTTCACCGGCGGAAGTTCCAGTGGTTCTGGCACAGCCGTCGCGGCGGGACTTGTCCCCGTTGCCATCGGCGCAGACGGCGGCGGCTCGATCCGCATCCCAGCTTCGTTTTGCGGAGTCTTCGGATTGAAACCCACATATGGACGAGTCAGCGAACAAGGCGCCGCGCCTTTATGCTGGAGCCTCGCTCATCTCGGACCGATAGCTGGCACTGCCAGCGATACAGCATTAGCCTATGCCGTCATGGCCGGCCCCGACCTGCGCGACCCGAATTCATTACATCAATCTATGCCAACACTTGAAAATTGGAACCAGCTTAACTTACGAGGCATAAAACTCGGCGTGTACAAACCATGGTTCCAGCACGCTGACCCGGAAGTAGTCGCGGCTTGCGAAACCATGCTCAAACGGTTTACAGATATGGGCGCAGAAATTCGCGAGATCGTTATCCCCGACCTCGAATTAAACCGCATCGCACAAACCGTCATCATTGTGAGTGAAATGGTGCAAGCCATGAGCTACACCTACGCAGAGCATCATCGCGAGCATGGATTGGACGTGCGCCTCAACCTTGCGCTGGGCCGCGCCTTCAACGCGCAGGATTATGTGCTGTCACAACGCGCTCGTACACGCATCATCAATAATTTCAATCGCGCCCTCGAAGAAGTGGATATGATCCTCACGCCTACGACAGCCAACGCCGCGCCAGAAATCAAAAAAGGCGCATTGCCCATTGGCGAATCCGACCTATCCACCACCATCGAAATCATGCGCTTCGTCACCGCCGCCAACATGACAGGCCTGCCCGCGATCTCCTTCCCGGTTGGCTATACCAAAAGCGGATTGCCCATCGGTATGCAAGCCATGGCGCGCGCCTGGGAAGAAAATTTATTATTGCGTCTCGCAGTCAATGCAGAACAAGCCATCGAACGCAAAGAGCCGCAGGTGCATTACAAGATTTTGGACTAATACATGTCATTGCAAGTATTACCATAGCGGGCAAGCGCCGCTATTCTATGCGAAATGACACTCTGTGTCATTAGTAGGAGGGTGCTTTTCCCGAAGCCTGTCCTGAGCGAAGCCGAAGGGAAGCAATCTCTCTGTTAATTGATAAATACTCACCTATGAGATTTTCCTGTTTAACTGGAGATTGCTTCGCCAATGAACGGCTCGCAACACTTGCACCGCACGCAAGTGCAGGTGTGACATATAAAAAAGGAGACACCCATGGCAGAATTAAAAACAAAACTAAACGATGCCAACGTTGAAGACTTTTTGAACACAATCGAAGATGACCAAAAACGCAAGGATTGTTTCGAGATTTTAAAGTTAATGAAACAGGTTACAAAATTAGAGCCTAAGATGTGGGGAGCCAGCATCATCGGATTCGGAAGTTATCACTACAAATACGCCAGCGGACGCGAAGGCGATTGGATGTTGACCGGCTTCTCCCCGCGCAAGCAAAACCTGACCCTCTACATCATGTCGGGTTTCGACCGCTACGATGAACTGCTGAAAAAATTGGGCAAGCACTCCATTGGCAAAGGCTGTCTCTACATCAAGCGCCTGAGCGACGTGGATAAAAAAGTTCTCAAGAAACTGATCACACAATCCGTCAAGGCCATGTCGGTAAACAAATAGAAAGAAGGAAACATGTCCGAAAACACTCGAACGGCCAAATCAGTTGCGGCCTCCATCGTCCGGCTGGTGGCGAGCATGCCCATCATCGGGGCATTGTTCTTCCTGCCTGCGGGTACGCTGGATTACTGGCAGGCATGGATGTGGCTGGGTACACTTTTCATTCCCATGATCTTCGTGCTGATCTATCTCGCCAAAAATGATCCCGCCCTGCTCGAACGTCGGTCACGCTTGCGCGAAACGCGCTCCGAGCAGAAACTCATCATCGTCGCCTCGACCCTCTACTACCTGATCACCTTCCTTCTGCCAGGTTTTGATAAACGCTTTGGCTGGTCGTCCACGCCCGCCTGGATGTCCATTGCCGCGGACGCGGTGGTACTCGCAGGGTACGCGCTCTTCTTCCTCGTGCTGAAAACCAACAGTTACGCCTCACGCGTTGTCGAAGTGCAACAAGGCCAACTGGTCATCAGCACCGGTCCCTACGCGCTCGTCCGCCATCCTATGTACCTCGCAATGATCCTCATGATGGTAGCGTCTCCCCTCGCGCTGGGATCGTCCTGGGCGATTATCCCCTCCGCTGCCCTCATCTTCCTGCTCGCCGCCCGCATCAAGAATGAAGAAGAACTTCTGATGAAAGATCTGGCTGGCTATCCCGAGTACACAAAAAAAACGTGCTACCGACTGTTCCCTGGAATCTGGTAATGGCAAAACCACAAAAAGACCCCGAAGGATCTGAACGCAAGGTCATCCACAAATATGCAGACTTCGAAAATAAACTCGTGTTGGAAATCGGATGCGGCGAAGGCCGCCTGACGTGGAAATACGCCACTGCATCCAACCTGACCATCGGGTTTGACCCTGATCTAGACGCCTTACGCATCGCCCGAGCAGACCCTTCATCAGACTCAGGCGGACATGCTCACTTTGCACAAGCCAGTGCAAGCAATATCCCGTTCTCCAAAGAAACATTTAACATTGCCATCCTCGCCTGGTCACTCTGATGAATGGAACACGAGAGCATGGTTCATGCTCTGGATGAAATTAGAAGAACACTCAAACCAAATGGACTCTTAATTGACTTGCGCCCCGTGGAAGATCACTGGTCAGTTGAAGTCACGTCAGGACAGGAAGTTCAAGTTGCAGGTCAGTTAACAGACATGCCCATCGGCAAAGCGGATGATGAAGCCGCGTTTAAAGCCATGAGGGAAGTCGAATCCCGCAGATGGTTCATCAAAGAAAAAGAAGGAGAGTTTGCCTTTTTCTATTATTGGGATACACCCTCTGAAATGAAGGAATTCATGGAAGATGAATGGCAGGATTTTGAAAAACTGGAGGAGGCTGTTTATCAAAGAACAAAGTCGCTTTGGGCTTCGGCTAATGCGGATGCGCGCGTTCGAGTCCATGTAAAAATGCTGATCACACGCTGGAAGAAACTCTGAGTTCACAATTGTTCAAGCCGTCTGAGAGAAGTTGATATTGAATAATGAATCAACTTTCCAATTTTCATGCAGGAAGGGCGATCGATGTGAAGAAGGTTCTTCACCACCGTCAGCCAACCTGTGGGGCATTTTAGCCGTGTCACCCTTCGCTATCGCTCAGGGAATCACGCTTGGCTGCGTAAGGTCACTTAGTAATATATCCACTGATCAAACCGTCCACATCACATGAAAAACAGAACCATCTCACACATCATTGAACCACAACTCGTAATCGAAGGTGCGGGGGTTTTATTACGGCGCTCCATCGCCCCGCGCGCGAGCAACGAATATGATCCCTTCCTGCTCTTCGATCACTTCGCATTCAACAATCCACTCGAAGGACCCATTCGCGGATTCCCCACCCACCCACATCGCGGAATTGAAACCGTCACCTACATGCTCGAAGGGTCGGTGAACCACCGTGACAGCCTCGGCAACGCCGGCAAGATCGGTTCAGGCGATGTGCAATGGATGACCTCCGGGCGCGGCATCCTGCATGAAGAAATACCCCGCCGAAGTGAAAATGGAAACATCTACGGTTTTCAACTTTGGGTCAACCTGCCGGCCGTCAAAAAAATGGGACAACCGCGCTATCAGGAAGTCAACTCGGGAGATATCCCAGTCATTGAAAAAGATGGAGTTACTATCCGCCTCGTGGCAGGAGAATGGAATGGGACTCGCGGTCCTGTGACGGAGATCGCCGCCTCGCCTCTTTACATGGACGTGAAGCTGGCACCTGCTTCGAGTTTCATTTACTCCATCCCAAGCGGACATACCGTGCTCGCGTATGTCTTCGAAGGCACAGGCGAATTCTCAGGCGAGGTCGTAGAATCCGTCAGCATGGCAGTCTTCAACGATGACGGTCACCAGATTGAGGTCAAAAGTGACGCCGCAGGCAGGGGTGTGCAATTTATGCTCATTGCAGGCGCACCATTTAAAGAAGTAATTGTCCCTTACGGACCCTTCGTCATGAACACCGTTGAAGAAATTCAGCAAACGATCCAGGAACTCCGCAACGGCACATTTATTAAACAATAGGAGAAAAACCTCCGGTTCCTTGCAGACTCGCAGGTTTAGTATTTTTATGTCACAAGTTTTATTTGGCCCACGCCTGGGCAAGGAAGGTCAATTAAGAATTGGGTGCAGCGCGACCATCTTTGACAAGGCGCGGGAGAAAGTACTGCTTACCCAACGCGCTGACAACGGACGCTGGTGCCTGCCCGGCGGCGCAATGGAAGCAGGCGAAAGCGCAGCAGAAGCCTGCGCGAGGGAAGTTTGGGAGGAAACAGGTTTAGAAGTGCGCGTAAAACGCTTGATCGGGGTATACAGCAATCCAGATCAATTGGTCATGTATCCCAATGGCGACAAAATCTTCATGGTCGTGCTCAGTTTTGAGGCAGAGATCATCGCAGGTGAATTAGGTTTGAGCCATGAGACCACCGCCTTCGGATATTTTTCACCACAGGAAATGGAAAAGATGCCCATGCACGGCGAACACAAAAGCCGCGTGCAAGATGCCCTGCTCGGCGGCGAACTATTCATGAAATAAAAAACAACCTCAGTAAGGGGGTAAGCACGCCACGAAATTAATTTACCAGTTTTCACATAATTAATTTTATTAATGAGGAGGTAATATGTTCAGCACCCTATCAGATCGGTTTTACAAGTGGACAAAAGGCTGGCTCATTTTTGCCTTTTTTATCCTGTATGGCTTCCTGGCGGGTTTTCTATTTCCGCTCATCCAGCGCATGATGCAGGGTGGATCTGACGGGATTCAACCGCTGGACGTGATGCTCTTTTCAAACCCTGAAAAAATCTTCAGTATGATCGAAAGATACGGTCCGTATAACCGCCTGTTTTATCGCAACGTGGAACTCACGATGGATCTTGTTTACCCGATAGTGTATTTATTCTTCCTGGGCTTGCTGATCTCGTGGTTGTTCCAACGCGGCTTTGCATCGGACAGCCCAATGCGAAAATACAACATCATGCCATTTGGCGCATGGTTCTTCGATTTGCTCGAAAACACAGTAATCGTAAACTTACTCTCAGTCTATCCTGCGCAACCCGTTGCACTCGCATGGATTCTCGTGGTCCTGATCGCTGTCAAATGGCTGTTTGCAGGCGCAAGTATTTTGTTAATCTTGACAGGTCTTGTCATGGCAATCAGAAACGGTTTCAAGAAACAAGAATAACCCATCCAAAAAGATCGTCTCCCGAGGCGGTCTTTTTTTCACGCGAAGCGTTCATCCTTCATCTTTCATCCTTATATTCGTTTCCACCACACGCCTGTGCATTCTGGCAGGATCACCCAATTATTATCCTTCACTTTATCGCCCAATTCATCGCCGAAAAAAAAGCGTGAAAGATACTCCGCTTCTTCAAGGGAATCAAATTTATAATCCGTGCGAATCCATTTATTTTGGAAACCCGCTTCATCCAGCCAGGGATAAAAATCCTTGAGATGCTCCAGCTTGATCGGAGACTCGTTCCCCGTCCCAAGTGATTCAAACAGGACGATGTAACCACCAGCCCTTAAGACTCGTTTCATTTCGCCCAGCCATTTTTCCAATTCAATCCGCGCCGAATTAGGATTCCAAACGGCCAGATAACTCAAACTCCAACCAGAGAGGACGAGGTCGGCAGATTGATCATACACGGGCAGTTGGCGATGATCGGCCACGTCCACCTGCCAGTTGGTTAATTCGCTGGCTGATAATTTCCCACGGCAGACTCGCAGCATCTCTTCAGATATATCGAAGGCGCGCACATGGGAAACATGCGGAGCGAGCATACATGCCAAGCGCCCCGTACCCGCGCCGAGGTCATAAACCACACGGTTTTCTAAAGAAATAATTTCCCGCAAGGCGCGCAGAATATTTCCCTGATAATCCTCACGAGAAATTAAAGCCTCGTATTTATCTCCTTCAGTTTTATATATTTCTGCCTGTGTAGGCACACAACAATTATAATATGCCTCATGATTCAACTCTCCCCCTCCGCAAAAAAGATACAGGATTTACTTAACTCGCTCGGGTACAACTACACCGTGATCGAACATGCCGAGTCCACGCGCACAGCGCAGGAAGCGGCGGATCGCGCCGGCTGTGAGCTGGGACAAATCGTCAAATCGCTCATCTTTCGCGGAAAGACCAGCGGCAAGTCCATTTTGGTTTTAACCAGCGGCGCGAATCGCGTGGACGAAAAACGCATCAGCGAATATGCGGGCGAATCCATCAGCCGCGCAGACGCCGATTTCGTGCGAACCGTGACCGGCTTCGCAATTGGCGGCGTGCCTCCCATCGGGCATAACCAAAAAATGGAAACTTATCTGGATGAGGATTTCCTTCAATATCAAGTCATCTGGGCGGCGGCCGGCACACCCAATGCCATCTTTGAATTGAAAACAGGAGACCTGCAAAAAATGACGGGCGGGAAAATTGTTTGCGTGAAATAATATTCGAGCAAAATTATTAATTTCTTCGCTACCGTACATTTAAACCGCGAAGCCCGCAAAGTGAGCTACGCCTACCCTCCCAAAAAAGCACTGGGCGGGCAGGCGCTAAAAATAATATCGTATACGATAGAGAAAAAAATCTGCATTCCGCTTTGCGTCGGCTTCCTAAAGGATTTTGTTGTGGTTTATCCCGAAGTGACGTTATACTAAGCCCATGAGCGCATTATTTTCCGACACTCATCACTTCATTCCAGCCACCCTGGCGCCCTTCTTTCAGGAATATGATTTTGCACGTCTAAAAACGCAGAGCGATTCAGCCACTATCATTGAGCGTACTCTGCAATTTGGAAACCGCGCCGAATTGCGCTGGTTATTCACAGAATATGCCCGCGCACAAATCGCCGACTGGTTCAGGAGATACGCAAAAGAGCGCCTGCCGGACCCGCACATCACTTTCTGGCGAATCGTTTTGGAAATCAAGGAATGAATCCGTTATTCTGGGATACCGTTACAGAAAACATGCGCGTTGTCCTGAATCATTTCTCGCGGACAAACATTGGCGCAAGCTTCTATCTGGCAGGCGGAACAGCGCTTTCCCTGCAACTCGGTCATCGCCGCTCCATTGATCTTGACTTCTTCTCGCCCACGGAAGATATTCCCATGCTGCGTCCCGTACTGGAAGAAGCTCTTGCTCCACTCCATCCCACCCTGGCAGACTCTGCATGGGGCAACCTTGTTTATCTGGTAAAAGATGTGCGGGTCGGATTTTATGGATATGGCTTTCCATTGGTCGCCTCACTTGTGGAAACTGAAGACGTAAGGCTTTGTTCTATTGAAGATATTGGCTTAATGAAATTGGACACCTTGCTCTCTCGCGCGGCTCGCAAGGATTTTTACGATCTTTATTACATCTGCCAGAAAATCCCTTTACGCGAGTTGTTGAATTTAGCCCCGCAGAAATACGCAAATATCCGTGATATTGAATCGCAAGCGGTGAAGCGACTCGTTTACTTTGAAAATGCAGAAGCAGATATTGACCCTGTTATACTTCGGCCCATTTCCTGGCAGGCCGTAAAGGAATTTTTCGTTCAACAAGCAAAAGTGATTGGACGAAGTTGGTTGGAATAAAAGGACTGACGATAATTTGTCAGCCCTTTTTATTTTGTCTCCCACTAAGCGAACTTTCCACATCTGGAACTATAAACTATATCCATTACGGCGATACTCATACAAAATGGAAAACCATTCTTGATTGCGACAAAGAGGTCATGTCGTTCATTGACAAGGAAAGACTACAAAATATTCCATTTTTGCAGGATGGCGACTTGGCCATGGCAGACGCTTCCGAAGATTACAGCGGACTTGGTGTAAGCGTTGAAGTCAAGAATGTGGGCGGAGGAAAACGCCTTCAGGGATTTACAAAAAATATGGAATCCTGCCGAATACCCCATCTGGCAAAAATTTATCGAAAAAAGCCTAAGGGCACAGTCCTGACCGGGACAACCTGATGACTTCACAAAAGCCACATTCAAGGAGTAGCGCAACATGGAAAAATATTTTGCCTTGATTTATGACGGAATCCCTTTTATCCTCTTCGGCACAGCGCACCTGACCGCGCTCGCAATCATCACGCTCTTTTGTTTTTCATTTTTATACTTTCGCAAAGTATGGGGTGAAAAGGAAAGGAAAACTGTCCGCTGGATATTTGCCATTGCAATCGTGGCAAACGAAACGGCACTGCACGTCTGGTCGGTATATTGGGGAATCTGGAACATTCAAACGATGCTGCCGCTTCATATGTGCAGTGTCATGATATGGGCGTCTGCCTATATGCTCGTGACCAAAAATTACGGTATTTATGAAATGGTGTACTTCCTCGGGCTTGGCGGAGCCATGCAAGCCGTGCTCACCCCAGCCGATGCCGCCGCATATAATTTCCCGCATTTCCGTTTGATGCAGACCTTCATCGCACACGGGTTGTTAATTAACATCGCCATCTACATGACCCTTGTGGAAGGATTCCGCCCCACCCTGCAATCCTTCAAACGCGTCTTTATTTGGACGAATATCTACATGATCGTCATCTTCTTCCTCAACCTTGCCATCGGCAGCAATTATCTTTTTGTTGCATACAAACCCGATTTCCCCACCCTGCTGGATATGCTGTCTCCCTGGCCCTGGTATATTCTGGAACTTGAAGCGGTGGGTTTTGCCATTCTTTTTATTCTTTACATTCCATTCCTCATCAAAGACTGGCGCACAAGACGACACCCCGTAACCGATTCGTCCTGAGCGGTGGTGGTCGAGTAGCGTTCTTTGCGTACCGAGACTCAAGACGAGTGCTCTTCGAGGAACGCAGCGTTGCCCTGAGCGTGTCGAAGAATCGGACTTGGCGAAGGAAATCTGAGCAGGGTGCGATACTCTCACAGCTGGGGAGGAATTGCAGGCGTTGAAAGAATTACCAAATACATTTGATCTGTAATTACGCGAAACCTTGCTTCGGGGTATTTTTTGCATTGCAAGCAAACTCCCTTTATCGTAAAATCGTCTCAACCAAAGGAGATTTTATGAATACAGAGACTAAAATCGAGCCCCGACTCATGACCGAGGAGGCTGACTTCCTGCAGATCAAATCCGTTGACCACGTGCATTTCTATGTGGGCAATGCCAAACACGCCATGTATTACTGGTGGAAGGCTTTCGGCTTCAAACCAGCGGCTTACTCGGGCCTCGAAACTGGCAACCGCGACTTTGCTTCGTATGTACTCGAATCCGGGCAGGCGCGCTTTGTTATTTCTGCGGCGTACACGCCAGGCAACGCCCTCGCCGCGCATCACATGATACATGGTGATGGCGTCAAAGTCATTGCACTGGAAGTAGATGATGTGGAGAAAGCCTGGCAAGCCACCACCTCGCGCGGAGGCAAGTCTGGCTGGGCGCCGCGCGAAGAGAAGGATGATTTCGGCATTTATCGCACATCCGCAATTTACACCTATGGCGAAACCCTGCACGTCTTTGTGGATCGCGCTGATTACAAAGGCGTATTTGCCCCCACATATACCCCCATCAAAAATAAAGAAGCACAATCCACAGGACTTGCCGCAATTGACCACATCGTTGGAAATGTACAGCTTGGCAAAATGAATCACTGGGTCAATTTTTACCATCAGGTGATGGGCTTCCGCCAACTTATGCACTTTGACGATAAAGACATCTCCACCGAATATTCCGCGCTCATGTCCAAGGTGATGCAAAACGGGAACGGTCGCGTCAAGTTCCCGATCAACGAGCCCGCCGAGGGAAAGCGCAAAAGCCAGATCGAAGAATATCTCGATTACTACCTCACCCCCGGCGCCCAGCACGTTGCCATCCTCACCGGGGACATCCTCGAGACTGTTGAAAAACTCCGCAGGAACGGCGTCGAATTCCTGCGCGTGCCGGACACCTATTATGAAATGCTCCCCGACCGCATCGGCAAGATCAAGGAAGATTACAAAACCATCCAGGAACTCGGCATTCTCGTGGACAAGGATGACGAAGGCTACCTCCTGCAAATCTTCACCCGCCCCATCCAGGACCGCCCCACCATGTTCGTGGAGGTCATTCAAAGACATGGCGCGCAAGGGTTTGGAAAAGGAAATTTCAAAGCCTTGTTCGAATCTCTTGAATTGGAACAGGATCGCCGCGGCAATTTATGATCTTTACCGCCAACAGAACGATTCACGTTTCGCGCGCGCCGAGGCTTGCTCGGGATTCAATTGGCAGGGGCTTAGCCTTTGCGTTTTGCTAACATGCCCGCTATCATTGCGACAGGTGCAATGAAAGCGGCTGGTCAACATTTGTAACAGACGAAGACTCAAGGAAGAAAAAAATGAAAAGAAAGTTTTTGAGTTTGGCTGGCATGATACTTGCATCCCTGGCTTGCGGATTAAGCAACCCTGCAACGTCAGCACAACCGGCGGTAGAAACGATTGTCGCCGCAACCATGCTGGCTTTGACCACAAGCGTAACAAGCGCACCGCCTGCGCCAACTTTACAAAGCGGTGTCCCCGTTTCTGTTTCGGGTATAAATTTAGTGATTCCCTCCGCGCTTGGCAGCGGCGTAAATTCAGAAACGATTTCCGAAATAACTGAAGAATCAGGCGCACCATGGGAAGTTGCTCCAGCACACACCAAACTCCATTTGGTAGGTTACCCTTTACAGGCAAAATTTTTTGAACCGATCATCATGGTTTATCCCGCCGCAGAGTTTGAAGCCGTTAGCGCTGGTGCCGTACAAAGTTTGGCAAAACTGCGTGCCATCCTCGCCAGTCCATCAGCGCTGCTAACTGATAATTCCATACCGGCTGTTCCAACCTTCAATGCCGGGCAACTCTTTGTATCGAATATGCAGATGATTTCCTTCCAGGACGGTTCGGGCGTTCGGGCGCTGACTCAATACGCGCAATATCTCGCGACAGCAAATAATTTTGAATTGAGCTATCAGTATCAGGGATTAACCAGTGATGGAAAATATTATGTGATCGCCATTCTGCCTGTGAACATCGCCTTCCTTGCCGCAGACGATAAACCAGATGCCGCCGTTCCAACAGATGGCATACCGATCCCCGCAAGCGGACCCGACGAGAGCTATTACACTGCTGTATTGCAAAAACTTAACGGAACATCACCCGACGCATTCTCACCCTCCCTGCTTCAATTGGATGCATTAATTCAATCCATCAATATAATTTCACAATAGAATCTACTGCAATAATATTTTAGTACGACCTACACAATACCTAATAATTCCTAAATCTCAAGCAGCCTAGAAAGAGAATTAACATGCCTTTTTATCATAAGCTCGGCAACATTCCCCATAAACGCCATACTCAATTCAAAAAAGCGGATGGCAAACTGTATCGCGAAGAACTGATGGGATTGGAAGGCTTCTCCTCCATCCAATCGATTCTTTACCATCATTTCCTGCCGCCGCGCGTAAAGAAGACGGAGGATCTGGGATCGGCAAAACCTGAATATGTGGACTTCGGCCCCATCCGCCACCGCGCCTTCAAAACGGCTCAGACTCCGCTTGGGCCTGATCCTGTCACCGCGCGGATTCCACTGCTCGGCAACAACGATATCATCCTCGGCGTATCGCGCTCCAAATCAAGTATGGACTATTTTTATCGTAACTCACAAGCCTACGAGACCTGGTGGGTTCACGATGGCGGCGGCACGCTCAAAAGCCAGTTTGGTAATCTTCCATTTCGCAAAGGCGACTACATCGTGATTCCCTTCGGCGTCACATGGCAAATGCAACTTAATGAAGAAAGCAAGTTTTTTACGATTGAAAATCCAAGTCAGATCGAACCCCCAAAACGCTACCGAAATCAATACGGTCAATTGCTTGAACACTCCCCTTATTGCGAACGCGACATCAGAGTCCCCGATGAGCTGGAAATACATACCGAGCGCGGCGAATTTGAAGTGCGCGTAAAGGTGCGCGACAGATTATCCCGCCATGTGCTCGATTATCATCCCTTTGATGTGATCGGCTGGGACGGCTATCTCTATCCCTGGATATTTAACATCGAAGACTTTGAACCGATTACTGGTCGCATCCACCAGCCGCCGCCAGTCCACCAAACTTTTGACGGACACAATTTTGTTGTTTGTTCATTCGTACCTCGTCTGTTTGATTACCATCCAGATGCAATCCCCGTGCCATATAATCACTCCAACATTCAATCTGACGAAATCATTTACTACGCCGAGGGCAACTTCATGAGCCGCAAAGGTATCGATCGGTCTGACATCAGTATGCATCCATTTGGACTGCCCCACGGTCCACAACCCGGCACGACGGAGTCCAGCATCGGTAAAAAAGAAACGCAGGAACTCGCAGTCATGGTGGATACCTTCCACCCGTTACAGATCACCAGACAAGCGCTTAAAATGGAAAAGCCTGAATACATGGATTCGTGGCTCGAAGGTGACGGAGAATAATCAATTATGCAATATCGTCAGGAACGGATGGGAAGTTCATGAAAAGGATTATTAGTCTGGCGCTTGCAACAGGTTTGTTAATTTCATCCTGTAATTTACCTAATTCGAATGCACCTGCTCCACATATTGCAACAGCCGCCACGCTGACCGTGGAAGCCGCCCTGAATGCAATTCCGCTTGCCAGCTCAACGAAAAGCGATTCAGGAGTGACAGCAGAAGCCACATCAACTTTTTCGCAACCGATGGCAAGCGTTGGCGATGTGGTCAACTGCCGAACGGGACCCGGCATAAACTACAACCGCGTCGCCCAAATCCTCCCCGAACAGCCGGTCAGGATCATTGGATTCTTTCCTCCCAATTATTGGATCGTTTCAACTATTAACGGTGATTGCTGGTTATCTGGAGAATTCACAACCCCCTCGGGTGATTTCACTGCAGTGTCAACAGTCCCCGCGCCCCCCACAAAGCAAGGTGGAATGCCGAAAGCGCCAAGTTTCACCACAAACGGCTGGTCGTGGTTCTGCTACGGCACAGGTCAAACCGATGTTTCCTTGAACTGGAAAGATAACGCGAGCGACGAAAAAGGATACCGCATCTACCGCAATGGCGAGCTGGTCATCGAACTCCCTGTGGATTCGACCTTCTTCAAGGAATCGGTTCTTTACCCGGGAGGTCAAGGTCTGCTATACAAAGTGGAGGCGTTCAACGAAGTCGGTGCTGTCAGCGCCTCGACAAATCCAATGTTTTGTCAATAAAATGACCTTATATGATAGTCGAGCAGGCGGCGGGTTTTGAAACCCATTTTGCAAATTGCAGATTACGCTTCCCCCATTTGTTCCTTCACCTTCTTGGTTTGTTTGCCGCGTTCATCTGTTGTCAGAATGCGCTTGCGAATGCGATAGTTTTCAGGCGTTATTTCCAGTAATTCATCGTCCGAAAGATATTCAATTGCTTCGTCCAAACTCATGGCTCGCGGCGGTGTCAGGCGGATTTCCATATCGCCGCCTGATGCGCGCATATTGGTCAGATGTTTCTTTTTGCACACATTGATCGGAATATCCTGTCCGCGCGCATTTTCGCCGACCACCATGCCTTCATAAACACTGACTCCCGGTCCCACGAATAACTGCCCGCGTTCTTCCGCGCTCTTAAGAGAGTAAGCTGTGGTCACGCCTGCTTCCCAGGCCACAATGGAACCTCTCGGACGTGAAGCCATCGGGCCGGCTAATTCATCATATCCATGAAAGATCGTGTGCATGACGCCTTCGCCGCGTGTGGATGTGAGAAACTGATAACGGAAACCAAGCAAGCCGCGAGTCGGGACGATATACACAATGCGCGTCATCCCCTGACCTGCATCATGCATCTCGGTCATTTTGCCGCGCCTGCTCCCCAGCATTTCCACGACAACGCCGACAGTTTCATTGCTGGTCTCGACATGCACTTCTTCATACGGCTCAAGCAAAGCGCCGTCTTCGGCCTTGTGATATATCACCTCAGGTCGCGATACTTGAAATTCATACCCTTCGCGGCGCATGGTTTCGATGAGGATACCCAAATGCAATTCACCGCGGCCTGAGACTAAAAAGTTTTCCGCTGAATCAGTTTCTTCCACGCGCAAGGAAACATTCGTGCGCAGTTCTTCAAATAATCGTTCACGCAGTTTACGGGATGTACCCCATGTGCCTTCCCTACCGGTAAACGGGGATGTATTTACACCAAAGGTCATGCGCACCGTTGGTTCTTCGACTTTAATGGTCGGCAACGCAACGGGGTTTGCTGGATCGGCAAGGGTTTCACCGATCGCAATCCCTTCGAGACCAGCCAGCGAAACAATATCGCCTGCTTTGACTTCGTCTATTTCGATCTTGTTCAAACCTTTGAAAGTATAAAGATAACGCGCGCTTTCAGGCAGGATCGTTCCGTCCAATTTCATGCGCGCCATCTTTTGCCCGGCCTTGATCGTACCCGCGAAGACGCGGCCAATGGCCGTCACGCCGCGATAATCGTCATAGCCAAGCATGGTGACGAGCAACTGCAGAGGCGCATCAGGATCCACTTTGGGAGCGGGGATATGCTTGAGGATCACATCAAACAAAGGCTGCAGATCAGGCCCGAGGTCCGGAGAAAGACCCGCCTTTCCAGCAGTCGCCTGAGCATAGATGACGGGAAAATCCGCCTGATCTTCAGTAGCGCCAAGTTCGATGAATAAGTCAAAGGTTTCGTTGAGCACGCGCGCTGGCTCTGCATCTTTACGATCCACTTTGTTAATTACAACTACAGCTTTATGCCCCATATCAAGGGCTTTCTTTAACACAAAACGGGTTTGGGGCATGGGGCCTTCCGCCGCGTCAACGAGCAAAAGAACGCCATCCACCATGTTCATCACGCGTTCCACTTCGCCGCCGAAATCGGCATGGCCGGGCGTATCCACGATGTTGATCTTAATGGGTTGATTGGTGACAGGATCAATTAGGGAGATGGCGGTGTTCTTGGCGAGGATGGTAATGCCGCGCTCGCGTTCGAGGTCATTGGAATCCATGACGCGCTCTTCAACATGTTGATGTTCGCGGAACGTGTGCGATTGACCGAGCAATCCATCCACGAGGGTGGTCTTGCCGTGGTCAACGTGCGCGATAATGGCGATATTACGGAGATCAGTTCTTTCGATTTGCATTTGTTAGTCCAGTGGTTTGGTAGTTGAATGGTTTTGTAGTTTGGTGGTTGAGTACAGCAGTTCGATAGTTGAGAAGTGTTTGACGTGTCACTCATAAGACACACAAAAACCCCCGCCGGGAAAAGGCCGAGGGCTTGAAGTCAGTAATTCGGCGTGCGGGATGTATATTATCAGATTGTGATGGATTTGGGTAGGGCAGGAGACGCGAGTTGTGGTTTTAGGTCAAAATGACTCCTGCTGTGAACGCATGTAGTTTTGTTGGCGTTTTGGTAATAGTCAAGCATGACGTATTCTTCATATTGACCATATAACTTGTTGACGCTCCCCTTTCCCTGCTTTATAATTCCGCCGCTCATTGGATACAAAATCACGGTACCGGGGATGTGCTGGAACTGGCAGACAGGTGGCGCTTAGGACGCCATGCCGCAAGGCGTGTGGGTTCGACTCCCACCATCCTCACTGTAAATAAACCAAAAGAACCCGAAGAACCCGGGTTTGAAAAAAAGAGGAACATTGAAAATCGAAAAACAAATCCAGGAAGACCACACCATCAAATTGATCGTGGAAGTGGAACCGGAAAAAATGATCGCCTACAAACGCCGGGCGGCGACGAAAATAGCATCACGTGGCAATATTCCCGGTTTTCGACCCGGCAAAGCGCCCTACGAAGTCGTCATCCGCACTTACGGAGAAGGGGCAATCACGGAACAGGCTGTTGACCTTTTCATAGATACAGAATATTCCAATATTCTCAAAGAAGCTGAAATCAATCCCGGCGCAGCTGGTTCACTCGAAACAATAGACAGCCTCGAACCGCCCAAATTCACATTCAAAGTGCCGCTCGCGCCCGAAGTGGATTTAGGCAATTATCATGCGGTCCGATTGCCTTATGAATGGAAAGTCCCGGAACAAAAAGAAGTTGATGCGGCTCTTGAAGATTTACGTCAAATGTACGCAACCACAGAAACCGTAGACCGAGCGATTGAATTCGGTGATTATGTTTTAGTAGACCTGAAATCTGAAACTACAGAACTCAACCGCACAGGTTTCGCAACCTTCGTCCGCAAGGAAGACCGCGACACTGAGTGGCCCTATAACGGCTTCGCAAAGGAACTTGTTGGGTTGAAGGCTGGCGAGAGTAAAACGATCAACCATAAATTTCCCAAAGATTGGGAAGTGGAGGAGTTGAAAGGCAAAAGCGTTGAGATCGAAGTCACAGCCCGGACCGTGCGCGGCGTGACCCTGCCCGACCTGGATGACGAGCTCGCCAAAATGGCTGGAGCAGGCGATACACTGGAGTCCCTGATGGAAGCGGTCAAAAAAGATGTGGAAAAACGTTCACAGGCTGATTATGACGACAAGTATTTCGTCGAGTTGATCGAAAAGATCAAAGCAGGCGCAACCATTAAATATCACCAGCACACCGTTGAACACGAAGGCGAGCATGTGCTTTCGGATTTGTCCAACCGCCTGGCGCAGAATAACTTGGATTTGGAGGCCTACTTCAAACTCCGTAATACCACCCGTGAGAAATTCATCGAAGACGAAGTCCATCCCGTTGCAAAGAAACGCCTTGAACGCGGCTTGATCCTGGATGAGATCGTCCTCAGGGAAAAGATCCAACTGGATAATGAAACATTGGATGCGGAATATAACACCACGATTAATAATCTTGTCCAGCAGGGATTGGACTTAAACAAGGTTCGCGGCGGACGCAAAGGACAGAAACAATTAAGCCAAGCCATCGCCACAGAATCTGCCAGCCGTGTGATAACCCGCAAGGCGCTTGAGATGATCAAGTCCATTGCCATCGGCGAATATAAACCTGTTGAAGAGACGAAAGAAGAAGAGATGAAAGAAGAATTCACACCTGTGGAAGACGGGCAGGGAAAAGTTTTAGAGTAGGCAATGTCGGAGGATGGCAGGCAGGTTTGGCCTCGACGCCTGCACTTGTATGCTGGTGCAAGTGTACGACCCGCAAAAAAACCAAGCAGGTCTATATCTCGACAAGCTCGACAACCGCCCGACCTTCATACAATGACAACGTCTATCAATCTTTAATATAAATCCAACACAAATTGTGTAATATAGTCCCAACTTAAGGAGACAAATATGACCCCTGATTTCAAGAATGCCCGCATTGAGCAAAGTCGAAATGTAGTTCCAATGGTGGTAGAAAATACAGGCCGCGGTGAGCGCGCTTATGATATTTATTCGCTTCTGCTGCGCAATAACATTATCTTCCTCGGTACCCCCATTGATGACCAGGTCGCAAACGTGATCGTGGCGCAGTTACTTTTCCTGAACCACGAAGATCCTGAAAAGGAAATTCGCATTTACATCAATTCACCCGGCGGACAAATTTACGCGGGACTCGCGATCTATGACACGATGCAGATCATCTCGAACCCGATCTGCACAGTGGCCGTGGGTGTGACCGCATCCTTCGGGACCGTGTTGCTGACTGCCGGAACGAAGGGCAGACGCTACGCCCTGCCACATGCCACTGTGCACATGCACCAGCCTCTCGGAGGCACACAGGGACAGGCCACGGATATTGAAATTCAAGCCAGACAGATCTTACGGTTAAAGAGTTTGATAACTGGCATTCTTGCCAAACACACGGGTCAACCGCTTGAAGTGATCGAGCGTGATGCTGATCGCGATTTCTACCTCGAAGCCCAACAGGCCGTGGATTATGGCTTGGTGGATCTGATCATCGAGACGCCTGAAAAAGTTGCAAAGTAGGTCAATTATCGGTAATCAGTGAGCAATGAAGACCTCGAGGAGAAATCTTCGAGGTCTTGCGTTTATAATGAGGTCTCGATCCGATCTCGAAGGGCATTCGATCTACCCTTCGACACGGTGAGCGAAAGTCGAACCGTCAGGACATCGCTCGACCATCGTAAATCGTAAATCCAAAACTTGTGTTGACGGTTCGTCTCGCTTCGCGGCTCACCGTATCGAAACATCGGAAATAAAAATGATTCCTGCAAACATAAAAGCCCTCATCCTTGATATGGACGGCGTGATCTGGAAAAGTGATGCGCCAATTGGTGACCTCCCTGAAATTTTCGCGCGCATCCGTGAGCGCGGATTGAAATTTGTCTTTGCCACAAACAATGGGACAAAGACTCCCGAAGAATATCAGCAGAAATTAGCTGATCTTGGCGTGGATATCGAACCATGGCAAGTCGTGACCTCTGCCATGGGAATTGCTTTCATGCTTGCCCAGAAATATCCCAAAGGTACGAAGATCTTCATGATCGGTGAGGACGGCATCCGTGTGGCACTCGAGGAAAAAGGCTTTGAGATCCTTTCAGTCGAAAATGCACCGGAGGCAAAAGCCGTCGTCATGGGCATTGATCGAGGCATTAATTTCCAAAAAGTTGCCGAAGCCACCTTGCTGGTGAGAGCGGGTATCCCGTTTTACACAACCAACACGGATAGAACCTTCCCCACCCCGCGCGGAGAGATCCCGGGCTCAGGCGCGTGGCTCTCGGTCATCATAACCGCAACGGGTGTGGAACCGATCGTGGCGGGAAAACCGTTTCCGTATTTAATGGAACTGGCACTTGAAAAACTTGGGAAAAAGAAAGAAGATACCCTGGTCATTGGTGATAGACTTGAAACGGATATTGCGGCTGGTCAAAATGTAGGGTGTCCGACTGCATTGGTATTGAGCGGCGTTAGCAGGAAAGAACAAGCCGATCAGTGGATGCCACAACCTGATATGATCATGGACAGCCTTTCGGTGTTGGTTTTATGACCATGCAATTTATTTACGATCTTACGTTTTCTGAATTATCCAATGTTCTTAAAGAATGGGACCAACCCGCCTACCGCGCAAAACAGATCTGGCAGGGACTGTATCAACATTTATATAGCTCGCCAGCGCAATTTACGAATTTATCCAAATCCCTGCGCGAGAAGATGGCAGAGAATTTGACCTTTATGCCTTTTACCGTGAAGGTCATTCAAGATTCTTCGGATGGTCACACCCGCAAGACCTTGTTTGAACTGCCTGATAAGAATTTGATCGAAGCGGTGTTGATGCATTACGAACAAACGTTTAACGTTGAACGTTCAACGTCCCCTCGAAGAACCCTCTGCATCTCCACACAGGCAGGCTGCGCAATGGGATGTGTTTTTTGCGCCACAGGTCAGATGGGATTCAAACGCCATCTATCAAGCGGGGAGATCGTGGCACAAGTCATATTTTACGCGCAATTGTTGAAGGCTCAAAACGAAACAGTCAGCAATATTGTTTTTATGGGCATGGGCGAACCCTTTCATAATTACGAAAACACCATGTCTGCCATTGACAGGTTGAATGATTCCGAAGGCTGCAACTTCGGCGCAAGGCGCTTCACGATCTCAACGGTTGGGCTGGTGCCTCAAATCAGACGATTCGCGGATGAGCAAAGACAGGTCAACCTGGCCATCTCCTTACATGCCGCCGATAATGACTCGCGCGTCGAAATGATGCCGATCAACAAGCGCTATAAAATTGATGAGTTACTGGAAGCCTGTAAATATTACGTCATGAAAACCAGCCGCCGAGTCTCATTTGAATGGGCATTGATCAACGGCATCAACGACACACCCGAAGTTGCAAAAAAACTGGCCGCCAAATTACGCGGACTCATGTGCCATGTCAACGCCATCCCGCTAAATCCAACCGCAGGATACAACGGCAAAGCAACAAACCGTCAGCGGGCGATCCTTTTCAAAGAAACGCTGGAGCAGGCTGGAATTCCATGCACGATCCGCTTGCGGCGCGGCATTGATATCAACGCGGGATGTGGACAGTTGGCAGGAGCAAACTCGTCCTGAGCGGAGCCGCACGATCTTCGCGGCGCAGTCGAAGGACAGGATATATAAAAAGTTAAAGTCTCCAAATCACCCACCCTTCGACTGCGCTCCGCTTTGCTCAGGGCGAAGAGTATTACTCTCACTTCCTATTAAACTTTTGCGACTATCATTGCACGAAAAAATTGATTGAAGTATGGTTAGTTAAATTTATCAAAGGTGAAACTCAATGGATCAAAAACGAAACTGGCTCGAACGCCCCGTTCACTCGTCGCTCCCCGCGCTAACCAATGAGATTGTGATCTTCGCGGTCGTGATTTTGTTGGCATTTGTGACCCGCTTTTACGACCTTGGATCGCGCGTCATGAGTCACGATGAAGGTTTGCACACCTATTTTTCATGGCTGCTGTATCGTGGACAAGGCTACCAGCATTCGCCGATGATGCATGGGCCTTTTCAATTTCACATCATCGCGCTGGCTTACTTTTTGTTTGGCGCATCTGATTTCACAGCGCGCATCCCTGTTGCTCTTTTTAGTATTGCAACTGTCTGGATGGTCTGGCATTGGCGCCGCTACCTCGGCAAATGGGGCGCGTTGATCGCCGGCTTTTTACTGGTCATTTCGCCCTTCATGCTTTATTACGGACGTTATGTCCGCAACGAATCGTATGTCGGCTTCTCTGGCATTGTGATGTTATACGCCATCCTGCGTCACCTTGAGATTGGCGGTAAAAAATATCTCTTCATGCTGGCCGCCGCGCTCGCGCTTCACTTTACATCAAAAGAAACTTCGTTCATTTTTTCCGCCCAGGCGCTAATCTTTCTTGCAATATATTTTATCGTGCAGGTTACGCGCCGTCCATGGATAAACGCAGAACGCGAATATCGCACCTTCATCATCGCACTTGCTGTCGCAGTCCTGCTCGCAGGCAGCGCAGCGGGATACGGACTCTACACCCGCGATGAGACCACGCTTTCAGGCAATGAGACTGCCGCCCCAAGCGATCCAACCGAGATGACATCGCCTCTGACCCCGCCTGAGCCTGCTTCTCTTTCCCTGACAATGATCCTGGGTCTGGCCGCTTTTTCTGCGTTCATCGTCACCGCCTTCCTCCTCATTCGAGGCTACTCCTGGGAACGCATCCGTAACGAACGGTCCTTTGACCTGCTCATTGTCACAGGGACAATCGTCCTGCCGCAGTTAGCGGCCTTCCCCATAAAATTTTTGGAAAATACGCTAAAAGTTACCCTGCCAACCACTGCCCCGGAGGTACAAGCCTTAAGTGCAGACCTGCGCTCCATTCTGATTATCGCCGGTTTCCTGCTCGGTATGTTTATCATCTCTGCAATTATAGGTTTATTGTGGAACAAAGAAAAATGGTGGCAGACCGCCTTGATCTTCTGGGTTCCTTTCACCATTTTATATACCACTGTCTTCACCAACAGCGACGGTTTTTTCACAGGCACGATCGGCTCGCTCGGATACTGGATCGTTCAACAGGATGTAGAGCGCGGCAGCCAGCCCTGGTATTACTATCTGCTGGTACAAATACCCATCTATGAATTCCTGCCTGCACTCGGCTTCATGCTTGCGCTCGCGCTTGGATATAAAAGAAAACCCGCAGTGTTGGTTGAAGCTGACGATGGAAAGGATGAAATCATTCATCGGTTCGAAGACCAGCATCAGGAAGAATCAAACTTCCCGAACACATTTAGTCTCCTGGTCTGGTGGTGCGTAATCAGTATCTTCGCATTCTCGTATGCTGGTGAGAGAATGCCCTGGCTGACCTACCATATAGCATGGCCGATGATCTTACTAACAGGCTGGGCATTAGGGCGAGTGATTGACACAACCGACTGGCAAAAATTAAGCGAACAACGCTTCCCGCTCGCACTTGCAGCGCTTCCAGTATTTATTGCCAGCATAGCGGGAATGGCGCTCGCGATTAACGGGCCAACCCCGCCCTTTCAAGGAAAGGAACTGGCACATCTACAAGCAAGCGCGGCCTTCCTGCTGCCATTAATTACCACAGTCCTGAGCGTCGCCGGTATCATCTATTTCTTAAAAGAGTGGAACTTCAGGGAGATCAGGAACGCATTCGTTTTAATCTTCTTTGCTTTTTTAGCATTGCTCACTACCAGAGCTTCATTCCGCGCTTCATACATTACATACGACCAGGCCACTGAGTTCCTTGTTTATGCTCACGGTGCAACGGGTATCAAAGATATCATCGAACAGGCGAAAGAAATCTCTGAGCGGACCACAGGCGGCATGGGAGTTGCCATCGCCTACGATGCCAGCGCTCCAGATACTGGCGTCTCATGGCCCTTCGTTTGGTATCTGCGCGATTTCACCAATCAGCGATCTTTCGACCAACCCACCCGCTCCTTACGCGATTCGGTCGTCATCATTGTGGACGAAAAGAATTTTGACAAGATCGAACCAGCCATCGGCCCCGGTTATTACCGGGTGGATTACATCCGCATGTGGTGGCCGATGCAGGATTATTTTGGACTGGTTTATGACCGCGATCCAAATACCTCATTCCCTGAAGATTACGCCTGTAACGGGTTGATGAGTTTTCTGAAATTACGAAAATCAAAAGATTATTCAAAGTTTTGCGAAGGATTCACAAACCCTGATATTCGAGCAGGACTGGTGCAGATCTGGCTCAACCGTGACTACACTCTCTATGCGCAAGCCAAAGGACGCTCTGACCTGACCCTCTCTACATGGTCGCCAGCCGATCGAATGCGCCTTTACATCCGCCAGGATGTTGCATCGCAAATTTGGAACTATGGTGTCGCACCTGCGGCCCTTGAAACAATAATAGACCCGACCGAGGGGAAATACATTCTTCTCCCTGCTGACTTGATATTAGATTCAACACAAGCAAATCCAGTCGTATTAAATGGGCCGCGTTCGCTCGCCTTTGCCAAAGATGGCACAGTGTTTGTTGCCGACTCTCGCAACCACCGGATTTTGCATCTTGATATGACGGGGAAAACCATTCACGAATGGGGTACTTTTGCAGACGGGGTGAACACCCCCGCAGGGCCCGGGACATTCAACGAACCCTGGGGTGTCGCCATTGGACTAGATGGTTCGGTCTATGTGACCGATACATGGAATCACCGTGTCCAAAAATTTACAGCACAGGGTAAATTCATCACATCCTGGGGAATTTTCGGTCAGGGTGAAACACCGCAGTCCTTCTACGGGCCGCGCGGACTGGCAGTGGATGCCAAAGGGAGAGTCTACGTCACGGATACCGGCAACAAACGCATCGTCGTGTTTGATGCGAACGGGAATTTCATCACGCAATTTGGAAGCGCAGGCTTTGATCCGGGTCAATTCGACGAGCCTGTCGGAATCGCGGTTGACAGGAATGGAACTGTCTATGTCGTTGATACATGGAACCAACGAGTGCAAACTTTTACACCTCTTGAGACTGAAGGATTCCTTAACTTCGCCCCGGAACGTCAATGGGATATCTACGGCTGGTTTGGTCAGTCTCTGGATAACAAACCATTCATTGCAGTTAATGACGACTTGCATGTGTTCATCACAGATCCCGAGGGTTATCGGGTGATGGAGTTCGAGCCGAATGGAAACCTCCTACGCACCTGGGGTGATTTCGGAAACACTGGCTCAAGCTTTGGTCTCGCTTCAGGCATCGCAATGGATCCCGCTGGACATGTTTGGGTTACAGACGGCTTATATAACCGCATCATGAGATTCACCCTGCCGTAAAGATAAAGAAGGATGAGGGACGATTTCTTTCATCCTTATTTCATCTGATATAATGCCGATGCTTTTTTAGCAAGATATTCTCCAAGAGAGACTAATGAAACTCCACGAGTACCAATCAAAAACAATTTTTTCAAAGTATGGCATCCCGATCCCCAAGGGCCGGGTGGCGGCTACCGCTCAGGAAGCAAAGCAAATTGCAGAAGAGTTGGGTGGCCGCGTTGTTATTAAAGCGCAAGTGCTGGTCGGTGGACGCGGAAAAGCGGGCGGCGTAAAACTCGCCAAAGACTCCGCCGAAGCGGAACAACTTGCGACACAAATTTTGGGTATGGACATCAAAGGCTTGCCAGTTCGCAAAGTACTGGTCGATGAAGCCTCCGCCATAGACCAGGAAATCTACTTTGCCATCACCAATGACCGCGCCGCCAAGAAGCCAGTCATGATTGCCTCTGCCGCAGGGGGTGTGGACATTGAAGAAGTGGCCGCAACCAGTCCTGAAAAGATCGTCAAAGTTCACATTGATCCGTTGCTGGGGTTGCGTGAATATCAGGCCCGCGATGTGGCCGTCGCAATTGACCTGCCGCGCGCATACTGGAAAGATTTTGTGAAGATCGCGATGAGCCTATGGCAAGTTTATAGCGGGACAGATGCCATACTGGCAGAGATCAATCCGCTGGTGATCACAAAAGAAAAGAAGTTGATCGCCCTCGATGGCAAAATGATGATCGACGACAACGCCCTCTTCCGCCAGCTGGACCTGGTAGAAATGCGTGACACAGACGAGGACGCCCCTTCTGAAATCGAAGCCCGTAAGTACGGACTTTCCTTCATCAAACTGGACGGCAACATCGGCTGTATGGTCAATGGCGCAGGTCTCGCCATGACCAGCATGGACGTGATCAAACTCTTCGGCGGCGAACCTGCCAACTTCCTCGATGTAGGCGGCGGTGCTGGCGCGGAAAAAGTTGCCGCCGGCATGCGTATCATTCTTACAGACAACAATGTCAAGGCTGTATTGTTCAACATCTTCGGCGGTATCACACGCTGTGATGAAGTGGCCCGCGGCATTCTCGCTGCAATGAATGAGGTCAAACCGAAAGTTCCGATGGTTGTCCGCCTGGTTGGAACGAACGCAGATGAAGGCCGCCGCCTGCTCGAAAATGCAAATATGATCACTGCCGAAACCCTCGCCGACGCGGCGAAGAAATCTGTTGCAGCCGCGAAGAAAGGGAAATAATCCATGAGTATATTAGTTGACAAGAACACACGCCTGATCGTTCAAGGCATTACAGGCAATGAAGGTTTATTCCACACCACACAGATGGTCGCGTATGGCACAAACGTGATCGGTGGTGTGACACCCGGTAAAGGCGGCGAATGGGTACTTGAAAAATTGCCGGTCTTTGACTCTGTCAAGACCGCCAAAGACGCCACAGACGCAAACGCCACAATCATCTTCGTCCCCGCACGCTTCGCAGCGGACGCCATGTTTGAAGCCGCCGATGCAGGCATTCCCCTCATCATCTGCATTACCGAAGGAGTGGCTGTTCAGGATATGATGCGTGTGCGTAATTATCTTGACCAGAAAAAAGTACGCCTGATCGGACCAAACTGCCCAGGCTTGCTCACCCCCGGTGAAGCGAAAGTCGGTATCATACCAGGCGACATTGCCATCCCCGGTAATGTCGGCGTGGTATCACGCTCTGGCACATTGACATACGAAGTCCTTTACGCCATGAAAAACCTGGGCATGGGCGCCAGCACCTGCGTAGGCATTGGCGGCGATCCGGTCAATGGCACAAACTTTACCGACGTGTTGGAGATGTTCGAGCATGATCCCAAGACCGAGAAGGTCATTCTGATTGGTGAGATCGGCGGCAACGAAGAGGAAAAAGCGGCGGAATACATCTCTTCCAAAATGACCAAACCCGTCGCGGCCTTCATCGCGGGTCAAACCGCTCCCCCCGGAAAACGGATGGGACACGCCGGCGCGATCATCGAAGGCGGCGCAGGCACCGCCGTAGACAAGATCAAAGCCCTCGAAGCCGCAGGCGTAAAAGTCGCCAAGCACCCGGAAGAAATTCCGGCCTTACTTATGTAACATACTTTCAATCGGGGTTTGTCCCCAAATGAAAGCATCGCAACATTCAACCCCCTTAGAAATACGTAGAGCCGCCTATAAATGGCGGCTCTACGGTTATAATCGCGAATAATCAATTACTTCTTACGAGCGTCGATATATTTTACAGCTTCGCCGACAGTGGTAATCTTCTGGGCATCATCATCGGAAATCTCGGCGCCGAACTTATCTTCAAAAGCCATAATCAACTCTACGAGATCCAGCGAATCAGCCTCAAGGTCCTCACGGAAGCGAGCCTCCATTGTGATCTTCGCCTCATCCGCCCCAAGCAAATCCTTTACAATCGCCCGCAGTTCTGTATATGTGTCAGACATTACAACCTCCAATTTATTTTGTTGATAGACTTATTGTAATCACTTGACAAACCCTGTCAAGCCGGTATTATCAAACACAGGAACACTACCCCATGACAAAAGTTGCGCCCATTGACCAGCGAAAAGCAGACCACATTAAAATCAACTTAGAGCAGGATGTGCGCTCTGCCTTGACAAGTGGTCTCGAACAATACCACTTCACACACGAGGCATTACCCGAACTGGACTTAAACCGCATCGATACCAGCCTCAGCCTGTTCGGCAAACGATTGGCATCTCCTACCCTTGTCAGTTCCATGACCGGCGGCACCTCCGAAGCGGAGACGATTAACCTGCGTCTGGCCGAAGCCGTACAGGAATGTAAAGTTGCAATGGGAGTTGGCAGTCAACGCACTGCCATCGAACATCCCGAACAAGCAAAAACATTTCAAGTGCGCCGCGTCGCACCCGATATTTTATTGTTTGCCAATCTCGGCGCAGTGCAACTCAACTACGGCTACGGCATTGACCAGTGTCGCAAAGCCGTTGACATGATCCAGGCTGACGCGTTATACCTGCATTTGAATCCAATGCAGGAAGCGTTGCAGGATGCTGGCGACACAAACTGGGTTGGCTTGGCAAAAAAAATAGAAGAGATTTGTAAAAAAATAGAAGTGCCCGTCATAGCAAAAGAAGTTGGATGGGGAATTTCAGAACGGACAGCAAAATTACTCGCCGATTGCGGCGTCTCCGCTATTGATGTAGCCGGCGCGGGCGGCACGAGTTGGTCACAAGTTGAAATGCACCGCGCCCCCGACGAATTCTCCCGTCAACTCGCCGCCACTTTCGTCGGCTGGGGCATCCCCACTGCCGAATCTATTTTGAATGTCAACAAAACTGCGCCAGATATGGCCATCTTCGCCAGCGGCGGCATTAAAGACGGACTCGATATCGCCAAGTGTATTGCCCTTGGCGCAACCCTCGGCGGCATGGCGGGTCAATTCCTCAAAGCCGCGGCGGTTTCAACCGAGAAAGCCGTTGAGATGATGAAGCTCACGAAGAGGCAGATTGAAGTGACGATGTTTGCGTGTGGCGCTGAAAAGTTGGAAGGGCTAGCCCTGCGACTGCAAGGAGTGTCGAAGGGTTGAAGGCTGGGAAGTTAATCGAGTTAAAATCTACATCGGAGAAATCATGATCCACTTGCTCAAAGAAAAAGCTGTGCCCGTACAAATTCAAGAAATGCTCCAAGAATACGAGAACTTGATCAAAATCGTTGTGGATATTCGACGCCGTTATTTATCGGGTGGCGGAGAAATGCACGCTGATTGCGAATCGGTTTTGCTGGAAGATGGCAGTGAGCAGGATGATCTCTGGGGCGCAAACTGGTATCCGAGCGAACAGCGCATCGAATTTGAATCATTGATCAATATCCGTCCGCGGTTGGGAAACAGAAACATTGTGATTCAAGACGAGAATCTCCGTAAACAAGTTGAGTCTGTGACAAGAGAATTGCTTGGAGATGTCCGATGACAAATAAAGAAAAACTCCGCGAACGCTTTTTGCGCGACCCTCTCCCCCGCCGCCTGGGTGGACTTGCCGCCACGCTCGGACGTATTTCATCCTCCGCGAGAAAATCAACTGACCCAAACATCGTATCCAATTTACTCGATGAAGCCAAACACCTCATCGAATGGACAGCCGCCGAGGCCGAGCCTGAAACCGCCGCAGAACTTGTCCGAATTCAAACGATGATTTCTCTCTGGCAACGCGCATGGACAGATGCCAGCCAGAATCCAAAACAAAGACTTTTACTTTCAGTGCAAGCAAAAGATTGGTCTGATAAGGCAGTGGATTTTTCGGGATTGGTTTAGCATGACAAACCCACCCTCCTCTTTCAAAAGCAACGAATCCCCCTCTCCTTTCAGGAGAGGGGCTAGGGGTGAGGTCCCTGCCGAAGCGGCAAATTGAGGTGACGATGTTCGCGGCTGGAGCAAGTGATTTGCAATCGCTTGAAAGCAAATTGGCTGTTGTATAATTGAGATGGAGATAATTATGGAAACTGTACAATTTAGAACAAAAATCAAAAACGGTGTCATTGAAGTTCCCAAGAAATATCAAGGGAAATTCAATGACAATGTGCGAGTCATTCTTGTCGCTGAAAGCACAAAAGTGAAAGCCATTAATTATCTTGTTGAATTAATGGCTCATCCCTTGAAAATAAAAGGATTTCGCCCTCTGACCAGAAAAGAAGCCCATGTCAGAAATTGAGATCTGTCTTACAGTCACCAAAATTTGAATGTGTGATTTTGAGAAAGGAATTTCGCTATGACTGTTTATCCAAATCCAAACACAAAATACGCCAAAGGAGTCCGCAGACTTGCAGAACTTTATGAAAAAAAGCAGGTTAGCAGTTTAACTGCCCAAACTCTGAACAAGGCTGTTGAATACGAAGTCAGTCAATCACAGACACAATTGGCGGAAATTGAAAAAATCCTAACCAATTACGAAAAGCAATTTAACTTGTCCACAGTTGAGTTCTTCAAGCGCTATCAGGCGGGGCAAACAGACGATAGCGCCGAATCGGTTGAATGGGCATCGCTGGCACAAATGGCAGAAAGTATCCGCAAACGTCTTGCATTGCTTAGTGAGCCATCCGAATGAATCCGATAGAATATGTAGAGTCGGTCAAAGAACGCCTTTCGACCGACTCTATTGTTATCAGTTTCGATGTCATCAGGGAATTTGCTAATCTTGATGAAGGCTTTATTCGTGTTCGGGCAAACCTGACCAACAACGACATCCTTGATTTCTCAGAGTTTGTCAAGCAGGCAAACGACCTGGAGCTCGTAAGCTATCGTTACCAATGGCTCGAAAAAAACAAAAAACATATTCGCAGGTGGGATAATGCCCTACACTATCCCAAACTCAAAAATTTTCCGCATCATATCCACGACGGCGAAACAAACGAAGTCACACCTGGTGCGCTGACAAACATCTTTGCTATTCTTGATGAAATTGCCAAAATCATCGGCGAGTAATTTCACCTGCGGCATCGTGCGCCAAATCCGCTTCCCCGACTGGCAATCCACCGAAGGCGGCAGGCGCGAAGTCAGGAGGGTGTTACGCCGAACGCTGGCGAAATACAAATTGCACACCGATACGGAACTATTCGAAAAGGTGTATGGGTATGTCAAGGAATATTATTAGAAAGGTATGCTCATATTTCAAAGCCGCCGCTATTTCCACCGAAAAAGTTGTTGAAATAATGAAGTTGACGAAGCGGCAGATTGAGGTGACGATGTTTGCGGTGGCGCAGGGAGAATTGGAGATCGGGAAGTTGGCGGAACGGTAAAGTTGTATAATAGCGAAAGAGGTGTGCCATGACCAATTTTGAACAAACGCTCTTAAAGGAAGTAGCCACTCTTCCAGAATCTCGTTACGCAGACGTCCTGGCATTTATTCGCTTCTTGAAGATCAGTATTAAGAGACGACGAAGCATTGGAACGCGAGTACGATGAAGCCATCAAAGACGCCCGTGCAACTGCATTGAAATACAACATCACCGAAGAAGACATTAACGCCGAAATCCGTGCTGTGAGGGAAGGCAAAGATAAATGAAAAGAGTCGTCCTCGACACGAATATTTTTGTGTCCATGGAAATGGGCGGACCCCCCTGTGTCCTTATGTTTTATCATACTAGTGACACGATCAAGGCATCATCGCAACATGGAAAAAGAGAAGAGAGAAAAAACTTCGCAAACGTTTTCTACACCCCCCATCGACTAGGCGGATAACCATCTACCTACCCTCAATCAAAAACTGGCGGCCATTTGACCGCCAGCCTTGTTACTTGTCACTTTCCATACCTACGGGTTCGTTTGCTGTCCCGCGCCCCAGCCGTTCATCATGCCGCGGCCATAGCCGTTGCCCATCCTGCCGTTGCCGTAATACCCTTGCGGGCCCGTGCCGATGCAATTTCCAGAGCCCATGCCGGCTGCGTGCGAGAGCATCCAATCTGCCTGCTCCTGGGTAACGACATCGGCTTTCACAGCCGCCGTCAGCGCATTCGCACGGACTTCCGTCATCACTGCGGGGAATTCTTCAGCGCTGACGCCAGCCGAGATGGCGATCTCGTACATGCTCTCGCCGGCCGCGAGGCGGGTGTTGACATCATTAACATTCAGGTCAAGTTGTTTTGCGAACTCAATTGTCATAAAGGTGTGCAGCAGGGGACCTGTTTCGCCATTCTGCATCATGGGGCCATGTCCAGTGAACGGAGGTGTGCCATCCTGTGCGAACGCCGCGCCCACACCGAACACGCCTAAAGCAAATACTACCAAACCAACGATCAAAATTGTCTTTTTCATTTTATACTCCTTTGAGTGATATTTCAGGCTTATTCCTGATTACGCTCAAAGGATACAACCGCAATGTAAAGTTCTCATAAAGAAAGCACAAAGAGTGGAAAAAGACGATTCAATACCGCGCCATGTATAACAACACCGAATAAATGATCGCCGTCAACAGCCCAATGATGGAAAGTACAATCCCCACGATTGCGGCCCTTTTATTTTCAGACCTTCTTCCCAGCACACCCAACACGATCCCGAGGATTCCAAGAATCGTGCCGAAAATCGGAATAAGTCCGCCGCACAAACTCAATACACCCAGCGCAGCAGAAGCGAGAGCATAAAATTTATTGGTGCGCTCTTCAGGGTCGAGGGAGGCAGGGTCAGTTTCCATGGATTAATTTTCCTCGCCGGTCATCAACCTGATGCGTTCCCACGGCTTCAAACTTTCATCTTCAGCCAGTAGATTTTTCAGGCTATACAATTCATCTCGCAATGCTGCGGCGCGTTCGAATTCAAGGTTCTTCGCGGCTTCCTTCATGTGCTTTTCCAACTCGGCAATAATCTTGCGCAGTTCGCCGCGCGGCATCCCCTGCGCGCCCGCGCCTTTCACTTTGTATTCACCCTTCATCTCGGACACCGCCTTCGCGGACATTTCCTCCGTGAGATCATGAATCTCCTTGTGAATGCTGATCGGCACGATGCCGTTCTCTTCGTTGAATTTCACCTGCTTGGCGCGGCGGCGGTTCGTTTCGTCAATCGCGCGCTTCATCGAATCGGTCATGCGGTCGGCGTACATGATCACGCGCCCGTTCACGTTACGCGCCGCGCGCCCGATCGTCTGGATCAGGGCCTTATCCGAACGCAGGAAGCCCTCCTTATCTGCGTCCAAAATCGCAACGAGGGAAACCTCAGGCAAATCCAAGCCTTCGCGCAGCAAGTTAATTCCCACAAGAACATCAAACACGCCTAAACGTAGATCACGCAGAATGCTGACGCGTTCGAGCGTCTCCACTTCCGAATGTAAATAATTGACCTTGATGCCCAGCTCTTTCAGATAAGTCGTTAAATCTTCAGACATGCGCTTGGTCAGTGTTGTGACTAAAATCCGCTCGCCTCTTTCCACCCGTTGGCCGATCTCTCCGACCAGATCATCCACCTGCCCTTTGGTAGGACGCACATCCACCTCAGGATCGACCAATCCCGTTGGACGGATGATCTGTTCAACAACCTGCTCGGCATGTTCCATTTCGTAGGTGGAGGGAGTCGCTGATGTGTAAATCGTCGCTCCCATCACCCGCTCAAACTCCTCAAACTTCAGCGGACGATTATCCAATGCAGAAGGCAGGCGGAAGCCATATTCCACAAGCGTTTCTTTGCGCGAGCGGTCGCCGTTATACATGCCGCGGATCTGCGGTACCGTCATGTGACTCTCGTCAATGACCATCAGGTAATCACTCGGCAGAAAATCAATCATCGTCCATGGGTGGGAGCCGGGCGCGCGCCCGTCGAGGTGGCGGGAATAATTTTCAATTCCAGAGCAATATCCCACTTCCTTCAACATCTCAAGGTCGTAACGAGTGCGCTGTTCAATCCGCTGGGCTTCAAGAAATTTTCCAGAATCCTTATAGAACTTCAGCCGTTCATCAAGTTCCGCCTCAATATATCCAATCGATTCTTTCAAACGATCAGCATCGGTTAGAAATTGTTTTGCCGGAAAAATGGACGCTTCTTTTGGTTCGTCAAATATTTCACCGCTGACGGGACTAAACTGCATAATGCGTTCCACTTCATCCCCAAAGAAAGTGATACGATATCCGCGCTTATCTTCGTAGGCAGGGATAATCTCCAAAGTATCGCCTCGCACGCGGAATGTGCCGGGACGCAATTCCATGTCATTGCGCTGGTATTGACTCTCGATCAACTGCCGAAGTAATGCATTGCGCCGATAGATCTCACCCACTTTAAGGGTGACCGTCCCTTTGCCGAATTCTTCGGGTGATCCCAAACCGTAGATGCAGGAAACGGAAGCCACGATAATGACATCGCGCCGCGAGATCAAGGCAGTGGTTGCGGAGAGGCGCAGGCGCTCGATCTCTTCATTGATCTGGGTCTCTTTTTCAATAAACAGGTCATGACGCGGCACATAGGCTTCAGGCTGGTAATAATCATAGTAGGAGACAAAATACGAAACCGCATTTTCCGGGAAGAACTCTTTGAACTCGGCGTATAACTGAGCGGCAAGAGTCTTGTTATGCGCCATGATCAATGCCGGCTTCTGCAATTCCTGGATCACGGATGCGATCGTAAAGGTTTTGCCCGTCCCCGTGGCGCCAAGCAAAACCTGGTGCTTGAATCCTTTTTTTACGCCATCCACAAGACCGCGGATGGCTTCAGGCTGGTCGCCCATGGGGATGAAAGGTGCTTGAAGTTTGAATTCCATGGTTTTAATTGGAGTTTCGATTTTGGGAACGTGTGTTCTATTTTACATTAAAGACGAGGGAAAGGCTAGTACACAAGCATCTGTCATTCATCGGAAATCATAATAGGGTAGAGGAATATAAAGTGAGGACTGGACGACGGGAATCGCAAGGACATCCGCAACGCGGTGGAAGCCGCACACGCGGTGATCGAAGCCAGGCAGGGCTGGACGATGCGGCACGGATTCAACCGTTCGCAGATTTTGTATTTCATCGCCGAGAATTTGGACGCGCGCAACGCCGATTTCGCGATTGGATGGATCGCGAGCAGGGCGAAGGCCATGACTTCCTGCACGAGGCGACACAGGTGAAGAATATCTGGGTGCCGACGGGGGAGTGAGGGGGGAAGAGAGGGTATAATAAAAGTAGAGGTGCATGATGGTACTACGTTCAATTGAAGTGACCATAGAAAAAGACGGCACAGTTCGACTTCCCAAAATGGAAAAACTGCCTGCACATCGCCGCGCCATCCTGACCATTCTGGATGAGCCGATGCTTGTCGCTGAGACAGCATTGTTAAGCGAAGCCGCGCTCGCGGAAGATTGGGATCGCCCTGAGGAGGATGAAGCATGGGCATACCTGCAATCGGACAAGTAGTTCTCGTTCCTTTTCCGTTTTCGGATTTATCGCGTACCAAAATGCGGCCTGCGGTTGTGCTTGCCGAAGCGGGACGCGATGATTGGATTCTCGCCAGGTGACGAGCAATCCGTATGGCGATGAGAGAGCCGTCACATTGGCGGGAAAAGATTTCCAAAGCGGTTCTTTGCGCGTCACCAGTTATGCAAGACCAGGGAAATTATTTACGGCGAATGCAAGCCTGGTTGCGGAAACCATTGGATTATTGAAAAAAGCGGCTATCAAAAAGTTGATTGAAGGTGTAGTTGAAATATTGGAAAAAGGTGTGTAGGCACGGCCTGCCGCGCGATTGGATGGATCGCGAGCAGGGCGAAGGCCACGAGTTTTTGCACGAGGCGACGCAGGTGAAGAATATCTGGGTGCCGACGGGGGAATGAGGGGGAAGAGGAGAGTGGAGAATAGAGAGTAGGCGTGTTGCGTAGACCTCCGAGGGTTGGAGTGGAGTCGTCAACGGATGGGGAACGGATGAACGGATGGATGGCGCGCAGGTGGAAGTCCGTTTCGACAGGCTCAACGCAAGGCTTGGGGTGGTGGGCTTGTCCCTACAAGCAAGTTTTGTGATATAAAATAGCCAATGGCAGATAACAACGAAATCCTCTTTGAAGTCGAAACGCCGCTTGGATTTCGTGTCCGAGTGACCTTTGATTATTGGCAAGTGATTGTCACGATCAAGCACCCTGTCATGCTTGGGCGCGAAGCCGAGATTCAGGAAGTCTTGCGAAATCCTGATGAAATCAGGTTGAGCAAAAAAGACCCAAGTGTTTACCTGTTTTACAAGCCTGAACGAATCGGCAGATGGGTCTGTGCCGTGACGAAACGGCTTGACGGCGAAGGATTTTTGATCACCGCGTATCCAACCGACGCGGCGAAAGAAGGAGAACGAATATGGCACAAGTAAAGGTTTATTACGACCAACAAGGCAATACGTTGACCGTCTGGTTCGGCAATCCCCAGGATGAAGTCGTCGCGGAAGAAACGGGTGATGAAGTGATTCTGATGAAGGACAAGAACGGGAATGTGATCGGCTTTGAAAAACTGAATTACATTTTGCCCGCTTCATCACGATTGAATGTGGCATTCGAGACGGTTGCCGCGTAGTAGCAAAGTGAAGTAGATACAAAGACTTCCGAGGTCGCTGAGACTTCGGAAGTCTTTTTGTTTCGGTGGGCGGATTCTGGGTTTCAGGGACCGTGTCCGTGGGGGGAAGGAAAGGATGAACGTTTCGCGTAAAATATGAAGGATGAAGTGGGGATGTGGTCAGTGTGTGGAAAAGCGCGCCAACGAATTTTGTGATATAAAATAGGCAATGGCGAAACTCAGGAAGATTCTGCAAAGGTTTTGGCTGGTTCGAAGAACATTCCCTTCAACGATTTTGTCTCTTTGGTTGAGGGTTTTGGATTTCGGCTTTCACGGACGAGTGGCAGTCATCACATCTTCATCCACCCGAAGGTGAAAGAATTGGTCAACCTGCAAAACGTGAATGGACAGGTCAAGCCTTATCAAATTCGCCAGTTCATGGAATTAGTGGAACGGTATGCTTTGAATTTGGAGAAAGAATGAAAGACTATCACATCAACATCTTTTACAGCGAAGAGGATGAAGGTTACATCGCCGACATCCCCGATTTGGTGCATTGTTCCGCATTCGGTAATACTCCCGAAGAAGCATTGCTCCAGGCATTGGTTGCCAAGAAAACATGGCTGGAGGCCGCCCGTGCCGAAGGAAAACCCGTCCCCGCACCGATGTATCGTCCCGTCATTTATCAGGTGGCGGCTTTGGCAGGATAGATCGTATTTGGCTGTTTGATTTTTAGACTTCCGATGTTGTCGAGACTTCGGAAGTCTTTTGTTTTCGCCTTCGGGGTGGGGGCGCTTGTCTGCTTCGACACTCCCTGCGGTCGCAGCACAACGCCTGCGGCGGATTGTGGGTTTCGGCGTATTCGCTTTCCCCACTGGCGATTACTTTACGCCAGCCTTCATCTTTTTCTCTGGCATGGCGGAAATTAATGCGCGCAAGGCTTTATTCACTTCTTCGGATGTCGTGAAAACCTTTGCAATGTCGGGGTCAACCATGACGATCAACGGTTCATCCTTCATCCGTGACGCAAAGCGATTTGGCTTAGCCTTTTTATAGTCAAAGCGATATTCAGCCGCCATTTCTTGAACTTTAGGGGGTTTGGTTTCGGGCGTTTTCTTCATAGTCGTTTATCTCTATTCGAGTCGCGGGTCGCGCGCTGATCAAGCGGACAACATCTTCCTGTCTTTCCACAAAACACACCAGAAGCATTCTTCGCAAAGCCGACATGCCGATGATAATCTCGCGATGTTCCTCTCCCGAGTGTTCCATGTCGTCAAAGATATAAGCGAGCGAATCTTTGAAAACAGTCACAGCCTCATCAAAACTTATACCGTGCTTACGAAGGTTGCTGGAGGCTTTTTGCGGATCCCATGCGAATTTCATGCGCAAAGTATATCCCATTTTTATTTGCAGACGCTCTTGTCTGCTTCGACAGGCTCAGCACAACGCCTGCGGCGGATTCTGGGTTTCGGCGGGCGTGTCCGTGGGGGGAAAGAAAGGATGAAGGATGAAAATGTGTGGCGCGCAGTGGTCTCTTGGAAGAGTGTATAATCAGGGCAGAGTGAAAGGTAATATCGAATGATTGCCGCTAATCCCCAAACCGTTTTGAAAATGCTCCGTCAACTCCCGCCAAGCGAGCAGTTGAAAGTGATTTCGCTTGCTCTGCCTGAAATCGAGAAAAGCCTTGGCGAAAAACAAGTCCGCGCCCGCAAATCCCTGCGCGGGTTATGGGCTGGCGCCAACATCACTTCCAAGGATATTTCCGATGCGCGCAAGGAAATGATGCGTAACTTCCCACGAAACGATATTTGATGACTGATTACATCGCCGATACTCATGCCTTGATCTGGTATTTGGAAAACAGTTCTCGCCTTGGTTCACAAGCCCGCGCCGCATTTGACGCCTGTGATCGAGGCGAGATTTGCATTTACGTGCCGACAATCTGCCTGGTTGAGGTTGTCTATTTGATGGAAAAGGGGCGCGTTTCCCCCGATATGAAATCCATGTTGGACAAGGAATTGAAATCAGGCGAAAGCGGACTTGTGCTGGTAGACCTGAATGCGGATGTCGCTGACCAAACCGCCAATGTTCTGCGCGAAGACATTCCTGATTTACCAGATCGGGTCATTGCCGCGACTGCGCTGGCTTTGAACTTGCCGTTGATTAGCCGCGACCGAAAAATCGTGTTGAGTGGTTTGGAAACGGTTTGGTAAACTATCGATTTGAATAGATTGCAAGACCCCGACAACATTCGCAGGGTTTGTCGAATTGGCTCTAAATGTTCAGTGCAGCCTGTTTGACTAAATCCCGGCGTTGCTCAGGATGGACATCATTTCCGAGAGCGCCATGGTCAATTTGGGATGTTCGATCTTGAAATGGTCAATCGAATCCTGCAAACCCTGCAGGATGGTTTCATCGGGCTGTTTGCCGGAATCATCCAACAGGTTGGTAATGTCTGCAGTAATATGATCCACTAGGTCGCGCCCTTTTTCATCCAGAGGCCCAATGCGTTCCAGCTCATCTTGCAGTTGTTCAAAGAGTTCACGGATTTTATTATTTTTCATGGGGAAATATTCCTTTCGACCTTATGCGGGATTTGAATATCTCTTTCACTTCCATTTTACTTCGTTTTGATATGTATCCCATTAAATCTTCCTGCCTGTACGCACGCAAAACATTTCAGGATCTCCGCGAAATTTGCGCCAGGCGTAAGTGCATGTGTGTTTTTCGGGAGGCTGGTATGGGAAAACAAAGTTGAGCGAAAGTCCTGTTGAAATCAAGGGTTTTAACTAAAGTAGGGGAATAGTATGGATATCGTAGGTTTTGAAAGTCAGAGGGCTGGTAGAATGGTAACCTTCTCAATTATGAAGGCTTGTAGTGAAAGAAAGGAATCCAAATGAAAATGAAAACCACTGCCTTGATGGCAGCCCTGATGATCGCTGGCTTGCTTATAAGTGCGTGTGGCGGCAGTGACGCCGAAGCAACGCCGACCATGGCCGCGCAGGAGATACAAACCATGGCGGTTGCGACTTTTTCAAGCGGGCTGACGCAGACCGCTCTCGCCGCGCCGACAGATACGCCGACACCGACCAGCACGGTCACACCGCTGGTGATTGCCACCCTTGCAAATGTTACGCCATTGGGAACCAGCTTTGTGGCTCCCAAGCCAACAGCCGGGTGTTACAGTATGTCTTATGTAAGTGACGTGAGTATTCCCGACAATACGCCCATGACACCAGGACAGACTTTTACCAAAACATGGAAAATAAAAAACAGCGGCACCTGCGCATGGGATACGGGCTTTAATTTCGCCTTTACCGGCGGGGACGCCATGAGCGGCGCAACCTATACCCTGCCGCAAAGTGTGCCTGCAAATACAGAGATCGATGTCTCTGTAAATATGACCGCCCCAAGTACAGCCGGGACAATTCGCGGAAACTGGCGTATGTCCACTACAACAGGGCAGTTTTTTGGCGATGAAGTTTATGTACAGATCATCGTCGGCGGGGGGACTGCCACGCCAAGCGCGCCTTCTGCAACGCCCACTCCTTAATACTATCAGTAGTTGCCAGGGAAATTAAAAAAAAGCGGACGATATATTCGTCCGCTTTTTGATTCCATGCCTTGATAAATATTCTCACCTCAGTATTTCTTCATCGGCTTGTTCAACTTCAGTGTAAATTTTTTTCACTTCCGCTTTCATTTCGGCTATTGCAGTTGGAGTCATGGAAATGAATTTGATCATATCCTTGGCCTGCCGCAGGTAATCCTTGACTGCGGCAATGTAGGAGAAATCCCGTTTGCCCATGCCTCCCTCAGGGAGAGGGACATCACGGGCTTGTTGAATCAGCTTTCGGGCGCGGATGAGGCGTTCGGTGGCGGGGATGAGTTTTGCCATGAGAATCTCCTTTATGCGATTATATGCCGCATTCTCAGGAATGATTTTTTACCATCATAATTCAAAACGTGTTATGAAGCGCGATGCTTTCCCGTAATTCAATCAGTCGTATAATAATCACAGATTTTACCCGGGTTCCGACCCGCGTGGAATGGAACGGATGAGTGAAATTGAGCAGCTTGATGAAGTCACTGCCGAATGTAACTATTGCGGAAATCCAATATGAAGCGAAGTATATTCAATGAATTTAACTGAAGAACAGTTCACGCAAAAACTCCTTACAGCCCAACAGAACGCAGCCGACTCGATTGGTTATGCAGAAATCCCTGTAAAACCAGGTACGGTTCTAAAATGCGCGGCTGTGCTAATACCCCTTACCTTTTACAAAGAGGAATGGCACATGCTCTTCACCCGCCGTACTGACCACGTCGAATCACACAAAGGACAGGTCTCTTTCCCCGGCGGTGCATGTGACGAAGGCGAGACAACGCCCGAACAAACCGCCTTGCGCGAAGCCGAGGAGGAGATCGGCATAAAGCCCGCCGAAGTAAAAATCCTCGGGCGACTCAGCCACATGATAACCATCAGTAATTTTCGGGTGAGTCCGATCGTGGGTGTTGTCCCGTGGCCCTACACTTTTAAAGTCGCAGGTATCGAGGTGGCGCGTGTGTTTACCATTCCCTTATTGTGGCTTGCAAATAAAAGTAATTATTGGGAATTTTCACTGCGCGAATCTGACCGCTCGTTGATCGCCTATCACCCTTACGACGGTGAATTGCTCTGGGGCGCAACCGCGAGAATGACTGTGAATTTTTTGAAAACCGTTGATATATTAAAATAGACCTCTTGCAAAAGTGCGCTAGAGAGCGCACTTCTACGCCCAAAAAATATTATTTTGCGTAGCGGATGTTCTCTAACATCCGTTTTTGGAAATGGAAAATTGACTTATGCAAGAGGTTTAATAAGAACCCGCCATCGAAATGATGACGGGTTTTTGGTCTTCGCAAATCTTACTTCTTGGGTGCGGCTTCTTCTTCTTTTTTGCCGCGCTCCACGCTAATATCAGGTGTGACGGCTTCAGCCTCAGGAACCACAGCGGCGGCGGCAACCTCCGCGGCTTCTTCCTTGACAATGACAAGAGTGGCAATGATCGCTATTTCATCACCATCATCCAACACCAGGATTCGTTCTGCGTTGGGAACAACGATCTCGCGCACATGAATGCTATTGCCGATCTCCTTTAGAGAGGAAATATCAACGGTAATGCGTTCCGGCAGATCGGCGGGCAAACACTCCACTTCAAGCGCATCCAAACGATGTACCAGCACGGCGCTGTAATCCTTCACAGCGGGAGAAACACCTACATAAGTAAGGCGTACTTTCGTGCGGATCTTTTCGGTCAGATCCAATGCAAGAAAATCAATATGCGTAAAAACGCCTTTGATGTAATTGCGTTGTTTCTCACGTACAATTGCAGTGAATTCTGTGCCATCCACGTCGAGCGTTACCAGGCTGGAGGATGTGAGCTTTGCCAATGCGAGACTGGCAGTATGTGCTTCCAATGAAATAGCAATCGGCTGCACATGACGACCATAGATCACAGCAGGCAATTGACCCGCTCGACGCATGGCTTTCACATGCTTGCCGGTTATGTCCCGTTTATTAGCCTTAAGTACAACTTTTTCCATCGTTACTCCTTGGGCGCCTCTCACCGCGATCACGCGGTTACCTTCACCCTGTAAAATGATTTTCTGCAAAGCGGCCGCGCCGCTCAACATTTAAATTGTTTTAGGTCGTCTCATGCTCTGTGCAGAAAATACGCCCCCTCACGGAGGCGCAAAGTGGACAACGGCTTGGATTTTATACGGATGAGGGAGTTTCGTCAAGTAAAATGTTTCCCGATGGGTTCGCTAACCAACCCATTAGGAATTGCAGGAAATTTACCATTTTAGGATGCGTCTAACAATACGGTTGTTGAAGAAACTTAGATAATGCCCAAATCTCCACTTTAAGGCTAACCTCTCATTTTCGCGCAGCGCGGCGGGTGTTATCTTCCATATCCAGGAGGATCAACAAGACATACTGAATAAATTTCAAGCTTGCGAAATAAAGTAAACCTGGAATAGGTTGAAGCAGGTATGGGGTGAAGAAACCCAAAACATCTAAACCGGACATACCCTTTTGGTAAAACAACCCACTTGCAAACTGGATCATGAATTGGGTAAAGGAAACCAATGATGTAAACAAATATATCCCAAGTACGATCCATGCAAACACACCGGTAATGCGGGATATTTTCAAAATCCTGTCACGGTCAAAGTAGAGGCCGGCAAAGTTTGTTTTTGATTCTTTTGATTCGCTCATATTAATCTCCACCTTTGATTATAAATCATCCTCGCGGTTTGTTTTAATTGCGGAAATTCACACACCAACTATCAGGGTAGGGAATGCGTCTCTTTAGCGTAGCAGACTAAAGTTACCCACAGGGGGCTGCGCCAGAAAGAGGCGGCTCCACATCCCCTGAAATCCATAATTAAGGCAATTCATCCATGAATGAAGAAACTAAACCTACTGATTTTATCCGCGAGGCGGTTGCGGAAGATTTGAAGAGCGGACGCTTCAATTATGTCCGCACGCGTTTGCCTCCCGAACCGAATGGCTATTTGCACATCGGACATGTCAAGGCATTCATGATCGATTATCTCATCGCGAAAGAAAATAACGGTGAATTGATCTTGCGGTTCGATGACACAAACCCTGCGAAGGAAGAAACTGAATATGTTGAAGCCATCGAAGATGATGCACGCTGGCTGGGTATTGAATGGGTCAAGGTAACCTACGCTTCTGATTATTTTGACGAGTTATACGAGTGGGCAAAAAAACTTGTGTTGATGGGCAAGGCTTATGTGGATGACCAGACTCCCGAAGAAGTGAGCGCGAACCGCGGCACGTTGACAACACCAGGAAAAAATTCTCCATACCGCGACCGTGATGTGGAAGAAAACATGGATTTACTTGAGCGCATGAAGAATGGCGAGTTCCCGGACGGCTCGCGGATCCTGCGCGCAAAAATTGACATGGCTCATCCCAACACCAACATGCGTGACCCTGCCATGTATCGCATTATTCATGAGCCTCCACATCATCGCACAGGCGATAAGTGGAAGATTTACCCGATGTACGATTGGGCGCATGGACAGAACGACTCAATGGAAGGCATCACGCATTCGCTGTGTTCGCTTGAATATGAAAATCATCGTCCGCTGTATGAATGGTTTCCTAAACAGTTGGGTGTGTTCGAGCCGCGTCAGATTGAATTTGCGCGTTTGAACATGACCTACACCGTGATGAGCAAACGTAAACTGCGCCGCCTCGTGGAAGAGAAAGTTGTCAATGGCTGGGACGATCCGCGCATGCCTACTTTGCGCGCCATGCGTCGGCGCGGATATACGGCCGAAGCGATCCTTGATTTCATTAATCGCGTTGGCGTTGCAAAAAATTACAGCGTGAGTGACGTGGCATTGCTCGAGTCGTGTGTGCGCGAAGACCTCAACAAAAAGTCATTGCGCCGCATGGCTGTGTTGAAGCCGCTCAAAGTGGTGATCGATAATTATCCCGAAAATCAAACTGAGGAGATGGACGCGGTCAACAACCCAGAAGACCCGTCTGCTGGCACACGCAAGATTCCGTTTTCAAAAGTGCTTTATATCGAGCAGGAGGATTTCCGCGAGACACCTCCGCCGAAATATTATCGCCTCTTCCCTGGCAATGAAGTTCGATTGCGTTATGCTTATTTCATCAAATGCACGCACGTTGTAAAAGACGACAAAGGCGAAGTAATCGAAGTCCATTGCACATACGACCCCGCCACACGCGGCGGCGATGCTCCTGATGGACGAAAAGTAAAATCAACCATTCATTGGGTATCGGCTCAACATGCCAAAGAAGCGGAGATAAGACTCTATGACCGTCTCTTCACAAAAGAAGATCCAGAGGAAGGCGATGAAGGATTCCTTTCTTGTATCAACCCGAATTCACTGACCATTTTCATAGGATACGTGGAACCGTCTCTCGCTTCGCCCAGAGCTGGTGACCGCTACCAGTTTGAACGCCAGGGATACTTCTGCGTTGATGCTGATACAACGTCTGAGAAACCTGTCTTTAATCTGACAGTGAATCTCAAAGATGCGTGGGCAAAGATCGAAAAGAAGGCGAAGTAGCAAATTGTCGACAGGCGTAAACTGTAACAATCTTGGTGATTGGTGATTTGGAATTGGCAAAGAGGCTTTCCGAGTGGAGAGTCTCTTTTTTTATTGATGGTCTCGATACGTCCTTCGCAGAAAAAAACGCTCAGGACTACTCGACCACCAGGTTTATCCCAACTCGGCGATTACATCTGGAACTGCGTCCAATACATCACTTGCCAGGACAGAGGCGGTTGTGCCAAGGATTTCTGCGGCGAGCAGCCCTGCCTGGGCGTGGATAAATGCGCCTGCAACAGCGGCATCATAGGCATCCAGTCCTTGAGCGCGGAGACCGACGATCAGACCCGCCAGCACGTCGCCTGTGCCAGCGCGAGCCAAGGCGGGAGTGGCAACGGGGATGATGGTCATACGCCCGTCCGGGGAGGCGATGACGGTGAAGGCGCCTTTCAAGACGACGACGTGGCCCCATTCTTTTGCATACCTGCCTGCCATCATTTCGCGGTTGGATTGAATCTCTTCTTTTGACAAACCAGTCAAGAGGGACATTTCACCGGGATGCGGGGTTAATACGGCGGGTGCGAAGAGTTTTTTATACCAGCTTTCCTTCACACCGGCCCCCTCTCTGGGGGGGAGGGGGATCAGATGACGCAAGGCATCAGCATCTATGACCATGGGGATTTTTATGGAGGGAATAATATTTTCGATAAATGTTCTGGTTGTGTGTTTGTCGCCGAGACCGGGGCCTACTAAAAATGCGGTGGCGCGTTCCAAATTTTCCAATACATCGTCCGAGGCGTTATCAGAGATAAATCCATTTTCGTGGGGGAGCAGGAGCCAGGTGGCTTCGGGCAGGTGACCCGCGAGCGCGGCGTGTAAGGGTTCAGGCACAGCCATTGTCACCAGCCCAGCGCCGATGCGGTAGGCGGCTGTGCCAGCCAGGAGGGCGGCGCCTGTATAAGAGATGGAACCAGCTACAACGAAGGCCGTACCAAATGTCCCTTTGTGCGAAGCGGGTGTCCGCTCAGGCAGGAGCGCAGAGACCATGTCCCAATCCGCAACTTCGGTTTTGACCGCATTCCACGAATCCAAATTTTCCGGCAAGCCGATATCAACCACCTGCAAGTCACCGACAAATTCAAAGGCGGGTAGTTTCAACAAGCCCTGCTTGACCGCCGCCATCGTAACGGTGAGATCGGCCGGGATGGTTTCATCGGCGGTTGCGCCCGTATCGCAATCCACGCCAGAGGGACAATCCACTGCGACAACGAAAGCGGGCAGGTCCATTTCGGACAGGCTGAAATTTATCTTCGCGAGAACCTGCGCCGCCTCTTTCTTTAACGGGAGCTTGATGCCCGTCCCAAGCAGTCCATCCAGGAGGACATCTGACTGATCCAGAAAGGCGTTGAGGGTTTCATCATTGGTATCGCGCGCGGATTCAAACAACTCGCCGCCCGCAGACAAATAACGCGTGATGAGTTCATCATCCTTTGATCTGCGGTTGAGGAGATAGGCATGCGTACGCCAGCCTGCATTTGCAAGCCAGGCGAGCGCAACGAGGGTATCGCCGCCATTATTGCCTGACCCCACCAAACCAGTGACTTCATCCCAGCCATGCTCCTGCCCCAGCGCATGGACAAGTTCCGCCAGCCCGCGCCCGGCATTTTCCATCATCTCAGCATAAGAGAGTCCGTTCGCATCGGCTTCTTTTTCGATGGCGATCATTTGGGTGACATTGACAAGTTTCATAGGGTTAATTAACCACAAATGAGCAAAGATGAACAGGGTGATATTGTCTGTGCAAATCTGTGAATATTGTCAAGCAACGGGTCAGAGACGAAGCAAGTGCAACGTCGAAACGTCAAGGTATAATCACGGGCAGTATGAAAAAAGTCCTGTCATTTTTTCAACGATTAACCATTTCTGAAAAAAGTGCGCCGCTGGCGTTTTTGGTGATTTGCATTTTTAGTTTTGGACTGCTCATCCCCAGGCTGGGTTTCTATATGGATGACTGGCCTTATGTTTTTTATGCAAAACTAAAAGGGGTCGACAGCCTGCGCGAAATGCTGGTTTTCGATAGCAGACCCAACACCGCATGGCTTTACATACTTGGGTTCAACCTGCTTGGATTCAAGCCAATGGCCTGGCATATTACCGCACTGATCATGCGCTGGGGAACGGTTGTATTGTTTTGGATGGTCTTCCGTGCAATCTGGCCTGAGCGTAAAAATGAGGCCGTCTATATATCGTTGTTATTTGCAGTCTTTCCTTTCTTCATGCTCCAGCCTTTTGCAGTGGGGTCAACGCATCATTGGTTTGGATTTCTTGCGTTCACCCTTTCCCTCTTATTGATGGTCTACGCGGTCCGCTCAAGGCCTGCCAAAATGATGATCTTCACAACACTGGCAATGTCGCTCGAAGCCGCGCATCTATTCACCAGCGAATATTTTTCAGGGCTTGAACTGCTCCGTGTATTCATCTTATGGATACTGGTTTCGCGTTCGGAAGCACTTTTTTCAAAAAGAGCGATGAAAGTTTTTTTCAACTGGCTTCCATACCTGATCATATTGGGAATGTTTTTTTACTGGCGCGTTGTCGTTTATGAAAACCCACCGGATGTTACCCGGAATGAGCCCGTGATATTGATGCAATTATTCAGTGAGCCGATCAAGGCGATTGGATTTTTGATCAGTGTATCCATAAAGGATGCCATCTCGGTGTTGACGATTGGCTGGCAAAAAGCAGCGGATGTAAGTAATTTGGATTTCAATTCCCCATTCGTTCAATTCAAACTCGGCATTTGTCTGATCAGCTTTGGGTTTGCTAATTTCTACCTGCGGCGATTACTCCCCAACCGCGCAGAAATAAACGACGATTGGACGGCAGGAAGCTTAACCCTGGCATTGGCAGGATTGCTAACAGGCGGATTGCCGATCTGGTTGATCGGCAGATCCATTGTTGATAGCAAGAATCTGTTATCTGCCTCACGCTTTGGGATTCCAGCCATGTTTGGCGCGGCTGTGCTGAGCTTCTTAGCGCTGGATTATTTTGTAAATGAAAAAAACAAAAAAATCCTCATTTTTTCCTTCGCGCTGACATTGGCAGTCAACTTTCATTTGGACAACACAAGGGAATTCAGCTATTCATGGGAAAAGCAAGTCCGACTGGCGCAACAACTTCTGTGGCGCGCGCCCGAGATAGATGCGGGCACAGCCATTCTAACTGATGAGGAGGTGTTGGGAATCATGGGAGAGTATGCCGTCTCGTTTTCCATCAACACTGCCTATCAGGTAAAAAATATTGTAAATACCCCTCCCTATTGGTATTTCCCGTTCTATTACACCAATCCAAACGTGAATGAGCTTTTACAAGGCGCTCCGCTGGAATCCAGTAAATTAAGCATGGGCTTTTCCGGCAACAGCAAACAAATGCTCCTGCTTTCATTCAACCCTGAATTGAATCGCTGTTTATGGATACTTCAACCACAGGATACAAACCTGCGTCTGGTCAGCGATGACATGCGCCAACTAAGCGCAGGCTCGGATCTCACCCTGATCAAGCAGGCAGACGGCGAAGACCCAACATTGCCTGATGATATTTATGGAAAACAAAATACTAAATCATGGTGCTATTACTTCCAAAAAGCAGGCCTGGCGCGCCAGTACGAGCAATGGGATCAAGTGGTCAAACTATGGGATGCAGCCCAGTCTGCTGGCGAGCGGGCGGATAATGGCTTTGAGTACGTCCCCTTTATCGAAGGCTTTGGTCATACAGAAGATTGGGAGCAAGTGCTGGCGCTGACTAAATTTGCAAAACGAATCACAGCAGGATTGGAACCCAGCCTGTGCACTGCATTGGATCGGCTTGCGGCCAATGCGCCCGCATCACGAGAGCGCGATGAAACGATCATTAACTTGAAAGACGATTTGAAGTGTGGAAATTATCAGTGAATGGAGACAGTGGATACGTAGACAAGTAGACACGGAAACATGGCGAACCTGTTTACATATTTACCTGTTTACCCCCCGCAATTTGCGATAATACATCCAACAGCTTTACAGTCCAGACTTCATCTTTTGCTACCATGACCCAATAAGCGGATCGGCCGCCGCGGATACCATTGCCGAGATCGGGCAAACGCCTCACTTCCGACCCATCGGCTGGCGCGGCGTATTTGAGCAGGAGCTGCCCCGCTTCCATGTTGACTGCAACCAGCCCTGCTTTTTCGGCGCGCAATTTGACGCGCATCTGATAAAGCAGGTTTTGAGTCATTTCCGGCATGAGACCAAAGCGATCACGGAACTCCGAACCGAGCGCATCCAACTCGGTCTCATCACGCAAATCTGCAATGCGGCGGTATAAACGCAGGCGCAAATCCTGGTCGGAAATATATTCTGCTGGAATACCAACTGGGAGGGGTAAATCCACATTGACCGGTAAACTCAAGGGCAAGTTGAAGGTTGAATGTTGAAAGCTCAAAGTTGTTTCATCCAAAGCCGAACCTTCAACCTTGAACCTTTGACCCTTCGACGCGCTTCGCGTCAGGGCAGCGCTTTCAACCCGGCGCAGCCTTCTCACTGCATCCGAGAGCATTCTTGTATAAAGATGAAAGCCGACCGATTGAATGTATCCGTGTTGGCGTGTGCCGAGCATTTCACCAGCGCCGCGAATTTCAAGATCACGCATGGCAATCGAATAACCCGCGCCAAGCTGGCTGTTCTCTGCAATCACTTCAAGCCGCTGTTGACCTTCCTGCGTTGGCGACATCTTGTTATGGCGGAAGAAGTATGCATACGCACGCATCGCGCCGCGCCCTACACGTCCGCGCAGTTGATAAAGCTGAGCGAGACCAAAAGTATCCGCGCGGTCAACGACAAGCGTGTTCGCATTTGGGATATCCAAACCAGATTCAATGATGGTGGTCGAGAGCAAAATATCAATCTCGCCGGCGTTAAATCGGTGCATCACATTTGCCAACTGCCCCTCTGGCATCTGCCCATGGCCGATATCCACCTGCGCTTCGGGGACAAGTTTGTTGAGATGCGCTTTCATGGCCTCAATGGTTTGCACTCGGTTGTGGACGAAGAAGATCTGTCCGCCTCGTTCGAGTTCACGCAGGATCGCCTGGCGCACTAGCCGCGGAGAATACGGCCCAACATGAGTGATGATCGGCAAACGCTCTTCAGGCGGCGTATTCAAATTGGAAATATCGCGCACACCAGTTAAAGCCATGTAAAGCGTGCGTGGAATTGGCGTGGCGGTCAGCGTCAGCACATCCACTTCGGTGCGGAGTTTTTTGAGATGCTCCTTATGAGTAACACCGAAACGCTGTTCCTCATCTATCACTGCCAATCCCAAATCCTTGAAATGCACATCGGATGAAATCAATCGATGGGTTCCGATAATGATGTCTACTTCACCGATGGCAAGTTTATGCAGGATTTCGGTTTGCTCCCGCGGCGTGCGGAATCGTGAAAGCATTTCCACTTTTATCGGATATGCAGCCAGCCGTTGTGAAAAGGTGTCAAAATGTTGCTGCGCCAGTACCGTCGTCGGCACAAGTACAGCTGCCTGCTTACCGCTCATCACTGCTTTGAAGGCGGCGCGTAGTGCGACTTCTGTTTTTCCATAGCCCACATCGCCGCACAACAAACGATCCATGGGGCGCGCGCGTTCCATGTCACGCTTGATATCTCCAATCGCACGTTTTTGATCCTCAGTTTCAACATAGGGGAAACTATCTTCCAATTCCTTTTGCCATTGGGTATCCGAAGCAAATGCAAAACCTCGCACCACCTGACGACGCGCATACAGGTCGAGCAGGTCTCCTGCCACCTGCCGTACTGCCTCTTTGACACGAGACTTCGTCTCAGCCCACGCCTGTCCGCCTAGATGATCGAGTGACGGCTTGCCGCCATCTGCACCGACATAGCGCGTAAGCCTGTCCGCTTGATGGACGGGAACGTAGAGAATGTCACTGCGATCATATTCAACAGCGAGGTACTCTCTTTCGTGGCCGTCCAACTGTCGCTGGAACAGTCCTGCGAAGCGTCCAATGCCGTGATCAATATGGACAACATAATCCCCGGCTTGCAAATCTGAATAGAGCGATTCGGGTGTATCGGCAACCTGTCTCTGGCGCGTGCGCGGCTGGGGTCTCGCCCACCCAAAGATTTCGGAATCTGTAATTAAGTGAATAGGGAGTCGGAGATTAGGAATTAGTGGATCAGGGATTAGTGTAAAACCTTCGGACAATGAGGCTTCGATAAATTCGAGGTTGGGGAAATCGGAGTTTGGGTAATGCTCATTCCAAAGTTCATGTAAGCGCGGAGATTGGCGCGAGACGATGAATACTTGCTCGCCTTTTTCCACGATGGGTGCGAGATAATCAATAAATGGTTTAAGCCTGCCGCCGAATCTTTCATCGTGACCAAACTGTTCAGCCAGATTATTCCCAGACCCTTCGACATGGCTCAGGGCAGGTGACTGTTCAGCGCTCACTATCTCCGTTCGTGTAGCGTGACCCAGCTCAAGAAATAGAAACTCACTCATGTTATCGTTCAACTCAGACCAGGGAAGATATGGCGTTGGGAAATCAGCTGACAGCGTGCCTTCAGTTATGCTCTCCTGCCTAAACTTGATAGCTTGCTCTTCCAATTCATTTGCCATTATCTCAACCAGGCTCTGATCATCCACAACTATGATGGATTTCTGTGGGAGGTAATCCAATAAGGAAGCAGGTTGTTTATGCAAGAGCGGGATATGGAATTCCGAGAGCTGTATACCTTCGTCACCGGTTTCCGCCAAGAATTCGCGCGCAGGTGTGACGAGAATGTCTTCCCGTTTTTCAATCGTGCGTTGTGTGGCAGGGTCAAAAAGACGGATGGTTTCGATTTCATCGCCAAAAAAATCAAGACGGACAGGATGGACTTCAGTGGCAGGCCAAACATCGAGCAGGCCGCCGCGATGCGAGAATTGACCCGGCTCGAGGACAGTGTTCACACGCTGGTAGCCGATCCCCGCCCATTCACGGATCAGACGATCGGGTTGAATGCTCTGGTTTACTGAAAGTTTTTTGCACGCTTTGAGAAAGTCACGGCGAGGCAGTGTGCGCGTCATCAACGAACGGGCGGATGCAACAATGATCGCCGGGTTCTCGGGTTTTTTCACGAAAGGCAAATGGTAGGCGGATAGCGCGGTCAGCACTTGTAATCGTTCGCGGCGGGTTGTAATTCCCCAGGCCGCCTCTTCATAAAATAATGGGTTCGGTTCTGCAAATAGAAAGTGCGGAGTTTTCACCCAGAAGCCAAGCTCATCGAATAATGCCAAAGCATGGTCTGCTCTGTCAGTGATGAGCAGGATCGGAAGATTAATATCTGCTTGAAGCAAGGCCAGGACCGGTAAACGCGCAGAGCGCGGCAAGCCAAGTCCAAAGATGGGTTTACCCGCACTAATATCTGCCAGAAGTTTTTTATACTCTGTCAGTTTTTGAATTGAAGAAAGAATATGGGGTGTAGGCATTACGATTTACGATTTACGATTTACGATTTACAAATTACGATTTTCTTTTTACGCATCCCGAATATCACCATTGAACTTATTCATGGCAATATTCAAACCATTCATCACAAATTGAAGCGCGGCATCTGCTGCGCGGTCTAACACTTCGGGGAGGAATTTGAGATCTTCTTTGGAGAAATCTTGTAAGACATAATCCTTTGCATCCATGCGGCCTGGCGGACGGCCAATGCCAAGACGCAGGCGCGGAAAATCCTGTGTGCCAAGTTTTTCGATGGTGGAAGCCATGCCGCGTTGACCGCCCGGCCCGCCTCCTGGACGAATGCGAATGGTGCCGAAAGGCAGGTCAAGGTCATCGTGCGCAACAAGCAGGTTTTCAACAGGGATTTTATAAAAATGCAGCAATCCCTGGACAGATTGGCCGGAGAGATTCATGTAAGTCTGCGGCTTCGCAAGGATTATTTTCCGTTCTTCGTATCGCGCCGAGATGACAATGGCATTGGAATGCAATTTCATGCCGCCTGCATTCAAACGGACCGTGAGTCGGTCAATCAACTTAAAGCCAATATTATGGCGGGTTTCTCGGTATTCACGACCGGGGTTGCCAAGTCCGATGAGGAGATAGGTGTCTGTCATAGTGATTGGTTACCAGTTATCAGTGATTAGTAATCAGTATTGTGTTGAGTGTTCAGTGATCAGTTTTTGCGAAGACGAAGTACCAGGGAAAAGAAAATGAATGCCGCCAGAACAATTAATGCGCCGCGACTAAAAGTCGAATAAATAGATGCTATGGTCACAGATGCAGGGTTGGCAGGCAAGGGCGTTTGCGAGGGATAGGTTTTCGCGGCCGTGGCCGGCAGGCTGGTCAACGTAAGAGGCGGAAGTGTGCCGATAAAACTTGGAACCGGTGTCTGGGTTGAGATAATTTCCGCTGGCAGGGGAGACTCATTGCGAATTTTCAACCCCGAAACAAGTGCATCTTGAAAGGAGCCATCCTGAAGATTGACGCGCAGACGCAAGGTGTAATCACCGTCTGTGACGGAGGTGGTATCCCAGACAACAATGGCGGGACCAACTACGGGCTGAGGAAATGTCTGGATGCTGAACCAGGTTTCGGCGGGGTTCGATCCGTTCCCATTTGGAAATGCATATGAAAAATCCAGTTCAGCAGATAAGAAATTCGGCACATCCATATCGCCAATGATCTCCACCTGTCCGCGTACCGTCTCGCCGGCTTGCGGGGACGAGATATTTACAGACGTTTCCTGAGCAAGAATAATAAAAAAAGTGAAGAGAAATTTCAGCATGGCAACTGTTGAGTCTAACATGAAGGGGAGGGAGGGTCAATTATTGGCAGGTTGTAAAGGAATTGAAAATACAGGAATTACTCGAATGATTAAATTTCTGGTAAACTCTAGCCGATCTATCATACTTAACCACAAGGCACCCGCTTCCTTAGGAGATCGAGTTATGGCAGTATCCCGCTCAGACCAAATGGTGGAACGCCTGCGCAGTATGCAAGCCGCGGCACCTGACATTGAAGCCTCAGCTGTCGTCTCTGTGGACGGTTTGATCATGGCCTCTGCGTTGCAAAAGGACGTGGAAGAAGACCGCGTTTCAGCCATGTCTGCGGCGATGCTCAGCCTCGGTGAACGTATTTCCGGCGAACTAGGGCGCGGCAGTCTTGAACAGGTTTATATCAAAGGCCATAAAGGCGCAATTGTATTGACCGCCATCGGCGAAGAGGCCGTATTAACTGCGATGTCCCGTCGGGATGGCAAACTCGGTATGATCTTCCTCGAGATGCGACGCGCCGTTGAAGATCTGGTTAAACTAGTCGGATGAATATAAACAAGATCCACAACCTGCAAAGTACACAACCCCAAATGGGGAGGGCTTAAACGCCCTCCCCATTCCTTTTGTGTTTTTATATCGTCATTGCGAGGGCGCTCTTGTTCTCCCTGGCACCGCCCGCCAGGGCAGGTGTGCCCGAAGCAATCCCCGGGTATGTGGAGATTGCTTCGTCGGGAAAAGCACCTCCTCGCAATAACGAGGAGATAATATATGACCACAAAATATTTATTTTTCACTGGCGGCGTTGTTTCATCGGTCGGCAAGGGTGTGACCGCCGCCGCAATGGGACTATTGCTCAAGGAGCGTGGGTTCAAAGTTGCCGTGCAAAAACTTGACCCATACATCAATGTTGACCCTGGCACCATGTCGCCCTACCAGCACGGCGAGGTGTATGTGCTGGATGATGGTGCAGAGACGGACCTGGATTTGGGTCACTACGAAAGGTTTATTGATAACCGCCTGACCAGGGTCAGCAATTTCACAACGGGGCAGGTTTACGCTGAGATCATCGCGAATGAACGGCGCGGTGATTACCTGGGCGGGACGATTCAAGTGATCCCGCATATTACCAACGAGATCAAACGCCGGATCGGTCTGGTCGCAAAGGAAACGGGCGCAGAGATCGTCATCCTTGAAGTGGGCGGCACTGTCGGCGATATTGAGTCACAGCCATTTCTGGAGGCCTTGCGTCAACTCCGCAATGAGGTGGGACGTGAGAACTGTCTCTTCGTGCATGTGACCTGGCTTCCAACCATCGGCGCAACCGGCGAGATAAAGACCAAACCCACACAACATTCCGTGGCCGCGTTGCGCTCGATTGGTATTTCGCCTAACATCATTATTGCCCGCGCAGATCAGGATGTGGATAAAAGCCTGTGCGAAAAAATCGCGCTCTTTTGCGATGTGGAAAAAGACTCAGTCATTCCCATGAAAACCGCAGACGTGCTCTACGAAGTCCCCTTGCTTTTGGAAAAACTGGGCGTAGGTGAATTGATGCTTGGCAAGCTTGGGTTGAAATCAAAACAAAAGCCAAATATGCGTCCCTGGAAAAAACTTGTCGAAGAGGTCCGCAAGCCGAAACCCACCATCCAGGTCGCGCTGGTCGGAAAGTATGTCGAATTACAGGATGCTTACATGTCCGTCCGCGAGGCGCTTAAACATGCCGCGCTCGCAAACAGCGTTGAGGTTGAAATCAATTGGGTACATTCGGCTGACCTTGAAAAAAACAAGGGCTGGGATATCATCAAAAAAGCGGATGCCATTCTCGTGCCGGGCGGTTTTGGCTCACGCGGCATTGAAGGCAAAATTTTAGCAGCGCGTTTCGCGCGAGAGAATAAGGTGCCGTATCTCGGGTTATGTTTGGGGATGCAGGTGATGTGCATTGACTTCGCCCGTCACGTTCTGGACCTGGAAGACGCCAACTCTTCCGAATTTGATCGCAGCACCGAACACCCCGTTATTGACCTAATGCTCGACCAGCGCTCCATCACGGATCTGGGCGGAACCATGCGCCTCGGACTCTACCCTTGCCTGCTCCAAAAAGGGACGAAGGCCGCTGCCGCCTATGCAGTCCCCCGCGTGGACGAGAGACATCGTCACCGCTTTGAATTCAACAACGCCTATCTTGAAGCCTTCAAACAACACGGCATGGTCTTTTCCGGTTTATCCCCTGACGGCAGATTGGTTGAGATCGTTGAGTTGGCGGATCATCCATATATGGTGGCGAGTCAATTTCACCCTGAGTTCTTGTCCCGCCCAATGAAACCGCATCCGTTGTTTGTAGGGCTGCTCAAGGCGGCGAAGGAGAGGGCAAAGAAATAAAGTTTACCCAAAAGGGGTTGCATGGAATACAAATCGTGTCCTATCGCGAGGGTCAAAAATAGTGACTTCTGTCAAGATGACGTCTCCCAATGTTTGGGATTATACTTGAAACAAGGTATGGAGACCCTAAAGGTCTGTTCCACCTGAATTCACTCTCAAAACCAAACTCTCATGCAAAATGGTTATTTGCTGATTTCGCAGAGACCTTTAGGGTCTGGTTTTACATAACCGCACCAGGAGATCAAAAATGGACACAACAATTGAAAGCATCTCCGCGCTGGAAATTCTTGATTCACGCGGCAACCCGACCATCGAAGTGGAAGTGGTTTTAATGGACGGCGCCTGGGGACGCGCGGCAGTGCCCTCGGGCGCATCCACTGGCGAACACGAAGCCCTGGAAATGCGCGATGGCGATAAGAAGCGTTATCTCGGTAAGGGCGTGGCAAAAGCAGTCGCGAATGTAAACGGAATTATCTCAGATGCGCTCTTCGGCTGGGACACATCCGAACAAAAAGCGATTGATGCAGAATTGATTGCATTGGATGGAACGCCTAACAAATCTAAACTTGGCGCGAATGCCATTTTGGGAGTCAGCCTTGCTGTTGCAAAAGCCGCCGCGAATTCATTCGGGATGCCGTTATATCGTTATCTCGGCGGCGTGTACGCGCACGTGCTTCCCGTGCCGATGATGAACATCATGAACGGCGGCGCGCACACAAGCTGGCAAAGCACGGACATGCAGGAATTCATGGTCATGCCTTTCGGCGCGCCTTCCTTCGCCGAAGGCGTTCGCTGGGGCGCGGAAATATATCACGCCCTTAAATCCGTTTTGAAAGAAAAAGGATATGGCACACTCGTCGGCGACGAAGGCGGATATGCACCCGCGCTCAAAGCAAACAGCGAAGCTATTGAATTGATCCTCGCGGCGATTGAAAAGGCTGGATTCAAAGCAGGGCGCGGCAAGGAAGCAGCCATTGCACTTGACCCCGCCGCTTCTGAATTCTTCGATAAGAAGACAAAGAAATATAACCTGCGTAAAGAGGGAAAGGAGTTTACAGGCGAACAGATGGTCGAGTTTTGGAAGAAGTGGGTAAAGGATTATCCGATCGTCTCTATCGAAGATGGGCTTGCACAGGATGATTGGAGTTCATGGAGTTTGATGACCAAGGAATTGGGCGACAGAGTTCAAATCGTGGGCGATGATTTGCTCGTGACGAATCCCGAACGCGTGCGCAAGGCGATCACAGAAAATGCGGCGAATGCCTTACTGGTTAAAGTGAATCAGATCGGCTCGTTGAGCGAAACCATTGAAGCGGTGGACCTTTGCCAGCGTGCCGGCTGGCGCGCAGTCGTATCCCACCGCTCCGGCGAAACCGAAGACGCCACCATCGCGGACCTGGCAGTTGCGCTCAACACCGGACAGATCAAAACTGGCGCGCCCGCCCGCTCAGATAGAGTGGCGAAATACAATCAACTCCTGCGCATCGAAGCGGAGTTGGGCAATGAAGCAAAATACGCAGGCTGGGATGCGTTGAAATCGAAGTAAATTTCATCAAGTTTAAGATGCCTGAGTGGTTGCGAAGCTTAGAGCAACAGAGTAGTGTACACTTGCACTCGACGCAAGTATAGATGTCGAAAACACCCAGTTTTCAGGTGGTTTTTTTAATTCTTACCAATTGTTTGTCTAGATACACTCCGAAGATAATTAGGCACTCAACGAACGGATTGCACATGGAATTATTTCTGAAACCCCGTTTTATAAAGTTCGTAACACATCCCCTGCTTCGTCTACAACTCCTTATGCCAGCCTTAACTCAATACCTATATCTAATCAAGAGGATAAGGCAACAGTTTCAACTCGCTGATAAACCGATAATCACGTTGATTCTTGGTAATGAAATCCAAATCCAGGGTAAGCGCTGATGCGGCGATCAATGCATCGGGAATAAGGAGACCATGACTTAAACGATACTTCCGAACCAATTCCACTGCAAGAAACGATGACTGTTCACTTATTGGAATAATGTTAAAACGGTCGAGAAGGTGATCTGTATTTCGCAGTTCGCTCTTATTCCTGCATCCAACAATTTATTCCATCTCAGTCACTACTGAGACTGCAAGGCCTGATTGTAGTTCAAGACGTTTCAAACCATTAATCGCCTGAGAATCTTCTGCTGCAAGATCAATCAAAATATCGGTGTCAACAAGAACAAAGCTCATCTGCCGTGCCCCCAATCGTTCCGACGAAGACCACGCACCCACTTTGTACTATCCTGCATATCCTCCCGATCTTTCCACATACCGACAAAAGGTTCATCAGCCAATTTGCCAAGTTTTGTTTTTTTACTCGGGATTGTCCCGTAACGCACTTTGAGAAATGCCACAAAATCCGTGACCTGTTTCTGCGCTTCCGGCGGAAGAGATGTAAAATCCTGTAAGAGTTGTGGTGTATTCATAACAACCTCCAACGCACATTATAGCATGTCGGTTATTCTTGAAACCCCGTTTTATACAACTCATAATACATCCCTTGCTTGGCCAGCAATTCACTATGCCTGCCCTGCTCGATGATTTTTCCATCGTGAATGACCATGATCCGATCTGCATTTGTGATCGTGGATAACCTGTGCGCGATCACAAAACTTGTCCTGAGCCCAGTCGAAGGACAAGTTTCATATAAAGTCTAAGTTTTCTAAGCCACCCGCGCTTCGACTTCGTCCTGAGAAGGACAGTGTTTCAAAAACGGGGCTTTTAGGAACCCACAAGAATAAATGGGAAATTAGTGATTTTCGTCAATTGAATCAAATAATATTCCCCTCTATACTGATTCTATATCCATATCAAAAGGAGCGAAAATGACAGAATCGCGCAAGAAAATCACGTTACCGTATTTGTTCAAAAAGGTCGCAGACAAAGAGCCAATCACCTGGCTGACCTGTTACGATTATCCAACCGCGTATTTGCAGGAGCAGGCGGGCATCGAGATGATTCTGGTCGGCGACAGCCTCGGCATGACGATGCTCGGATTCGACTCAACCCTGCCCGTGAAAATGGACGACATGATCCGCCACGCGCAGGCTGTGAGACGCGGCGCGCCGACTGCGTTTGTGGTGGGCGATATGCCGTACATGACCTATCAAGATTCGGTGGAGAATGCGATCCGCAACGCAGGCAGATTCATGGCTGAGGCTGGGTGCGATGCGATCAAACTCGAGGGCGGAGCGGCGATGGCTGACCGAATCAAGGGCATCGTGGATGCGGGCATTCCCGCCATCGGTCATCTTGGACTCACGCCGCAGTCTGTCTCCGCCTTGGGTGGCTTCCGCTTGCAAGGGAAATCTGCCACGCTGGCAAAGAAGATCGTGGACGATGCGAAGGCGCTTGAAGATGCGGGAGCATTCTGCATATTGCTCGAACTTGTGCCTGACCGTTTGTGCAAATTAATTATGGAACGCGCAGAAAATTGCATCATCATGAGTCTCGGCTCTGGACCCGACGCACATGGTCAACTTTTAATTTATCACGATATGTTTGGGTTGTATCCCAAATTTAAACCAAAGATGGCAAAGGTCTATGGCAACGCCGGCGAGGTCATTCTCAACGGCTTGAAGTCCTATCACGATGAAGTCATCGGCGGAAAATTCCCCATGCAGGAAAATTATTTCGGGATGCCGGATGAGGAATTTGAAGAGTTGGTGAAAATAGTAAACAAGTAGACAGGTAAACACGGAAACAGGTAAACACGCGTCGAAAGTGTCAGGGTGTCGGAGTGTCTACTTGTGTACGTGTCTACTTGTTTACCTGTGTACTTAACTCCAAGGAGAAAAAAAATGAACGACATGCAAAATTTACTCAAAATCTCGCCTGATAAACTCAAAGCCTTCAACTCCGTTTTGCTTGACCCTGATTCGCAGGTCATGAAAGATTTTCTTGCGGTGGTTGCGAAGTATGGCACGCCGCAGGAGATCAATAAAAAACATCGCGCATCGCGCAAGATGGATAATTTGTTCAAGTTGGTCGAAGCAAAGAATCCTGATTACATCAAGGATCTCAAATGGCTCATCGAACAACGTGACCGTGGCGCCTTCATTTCAGTGGCAGATTATAGAAAAAAAGTTTTAGGTGATGCGGCGAAGAAAATGAAATTCAAAGACAAGTATGCTGTCACACTCGAAGTATCCGCTTTGCAATATTTCCCATGGGTGCGTTTGATGGCGGAGCAAGCCATTGCAAATCAAACGCTCATGCCTGGGCGATATATCGCAGTCCGCAAAATGAAGGAATCCGAAGCGGATGGCGACCTGCCTGCCATCGTAGCCGCGCTGGATATTATCGGCGCATCGTTCGTGGAAACGCTGGACACCAAAGGCACGGATGGTTCCAATCCGCATCTTGGCGGCCCCGCGACGATCACAGGGTATTTCGGCGGGATTGGTCAGCCCAACGAACACGCCCTGCAATGGCTGGATGAATTCCTGTATTACTACACCAACTATGGCGTGCAGCATGTTCTCAATTTCAATGCGGGTACGATCCTGTTAGGCTTCCTGCTCCATCGTTTGGGAGTGGATATTCAATTCAAGATCTCCGTATTTTTCGGCGCGGACAATCCATACAACGCGCTATGGATTATGACGATGGCGAAACTGCTGAGCCGCGACGACGGCACATCCCCACTGATCGGATTCAACTGGTCGAACTCGGTCAATAATCAGACGATGGAGTTGACCGCCGAATTTCGAAAGTCGCTTGGCTTTGAGAAGATCGTCCGCTTTGAACATCACATCACCGAGCCGCAGAAGAGCATTGTTATTCAACCATACAACCGCCGCGCAGAATTGGTGGAACTGGCTGACCATGTTGCAAACATCGCCGCGAAGCACGAAGGCGGCGACCCCGAAGTGGATGTCACCCGCGCACATCAATCTGATCTCTTGGATTACTTCCGCGAGAAGAAAGAAGTCATCGAATCTGGCGATTGGGACAACTTGCAACAGAATTATCTCGATAAAGTCGCGGCTTGCAACCACTCTGCCTGGGATTTGACGAAAGCGGGCTTAAGTTTTATTGCGGCGAGGAATTTGCATAAGTGATCCAGGCATGAATGAATATAAAGCGGCCATCCCAAAAAGATGGCCGCTTTATATTCTCATTTGATAATATTTTTTTATACGTCCACTGCAAGACAAGTAAGAGTCTGCTCGACACCGGGGATGGGCTGGATCTCGAGGGCTGTAATTGCCCCGAGTTTGGCTAAATCAGCTGTCTCCACCACAGCCACCGCATCATAGGGTCCAAAGGTCATGTGGGCTTCAACAACCCCGCCTACTTTACGAAGCTGATGGACAACATCCTTGACATCGCCTGCGCGAATCTTGATCATGATATATGCTTTCATGTTGCTCCTTTTATTGAACTTTCTTTTCACGAAGAAATACGACCCAATAGATGGCGGCTACCAGCACTGCGCCGCCGATAATGTTTCCAATAGTAACAGGAATCAGGTTGTTGAAAAAGAATGCTTTCCACGTCAGCACCTCGAGATTTGGAACCTTATCACTGATCGTGGCGATGAATTCTGGATCAAAACCTTTGACCAGAAGTGCATAAGGAATGAAGTACATGTTCGCGATGCTATGCTCAAAACCAGCAGCGACAAAGGCAGTAATGGGAAAAATAATGGACACGATCTTATCAATGGTTGTGCGCGCGCTATATGTAAGCCAAATCGCAAGACATACAAGCGCATTGGCCAGGATGCCGAGCGCAACAGCTTGTAAAAAACCAAAATCGCTTTTTCCAACTGCAATTTTCAATGCAGCAATGCCTACAGAATTCGAGCCAAATGTATATTGTCTGGAAAAAAACATAAGCCCAGCCGTCGCAATTGATGCAATGAAATTACCCGTGTAAACGATCGCCCAATTTCGCAACAGTGCACGCCCAGTAACTTTACCGCTTGCCCACGCCATTACGATCAAAGTATTACCCGTGAACAATTCCGCACCGCCAACAACAACGAGGATCAATCCAAGGGAAAAGACCAGCCCGGTTAGCAGGCGTGTGACGCCATACGGCCAACCAGTGGTATATGCCACGACTCCATCTGCCGCAGTGACTGACATGCCGCCGGCGGCAACGGTCGTGGCAAAGATCGAGCCTAATGAAATGAATGCACCCGCTAATAGTGCCAACATAAACATGGTGAATGCGGGCATTTCTGCTTTGCGAACACCAAGATATTCAGCGCGTGTTGCCATCTCGGCAGGCAAAAGAGCGTCCATTCTTATCTCATTCATAAGCATCTCCTATTAAAAATTAATCGTGATATTTTTCACAACAAGAGTATATCAGGGAGAAAATAAATCGGATAGTTAGTATGTAATCAAAAGCAGGTGATATTACTCCAGCGCTTTATTTCACTTTTTTCCTGCCAAGCAAGGAACCAAGACCTGCCGCCAGCAACGCGATCATAATGATAACACCAACCACCATCCCCCCGCTTTGAAGCGAGGCGGGCGCCTTGGGTAACGGTGTCGATGTGGATGTTGGTGTCAGTGTGGCAGGGCGTGTAGCAGTGGAAGTGGGAATGCCGAAGGTAGCCGTTATAACTGGAGTCGGAGTGGTTGTAGCAAGCACAGGTTTTCCTACCAAAAGGGTTTGTCCTTCAAAAATCTCATCCGTGACCAGACCATTCAATCGCTTTAAGTCCTCAATGGTTGTGTCGTATGCAATAGCAATGCTCCAAAGCCCTTCGTCCTTTTGAACAACATGGTAAATCTCGCCGTTCTCAAAAGGCGTGCTAATCAATACTACAACCGCTTGCGTCCCAGCCGCGCCGGCAGTGGAGATAATAAACTCGGATGAAGAAAAAGCTGGGGTTGAAGTTGCCGCAGGAACTTCGCTTTCAGAGCCGGCATCCAGGACATAATAAGTGACACCATTGGCAATCGCCATGCCCGCGCCAACATCTTTGAAATCCAATGAGAGCATTTTATTCAATTGGCTTGCGTCACCCTTCCAAAAAGTGACCGCACCGGCCGGCGAAAGATTCGCACCGGAATGAATATTCTCGCCAAAGAAACCGCCCAACGAAAGATCTCCCGCCACCGAATAGCCTGCCTCAATGGCTCGTTGATATGGGCGCAATCCGTTTGCGTCAAATTGAGTCACAATGCCTGTGCTTGCAATGTAATCCGCATGGGATTGCGCATTGCTCATCAAGATGGAATTCACCTGATAGGGCGGTAAATGATTCTCAGCACGCAAGGTGTTTACCTCTGCGATCAGGTCCAGGGCGGAGGAATTCGGTGAAAACTGCCTGGGCTGGGCATCCGCCCTTTCGGACGGAAGCAAGCCAAAAGCATGTACTGAGCCGTATCGAAGTGCCAGGAAAAGAAGTGGGATTAATATCCCAAAAAATAATCGGTTCATCCGGAAAATTATACCTTTTCCCACCTTCTCAAAAAAAGGGAGTCGGGTGTAAAATTATATATAATATATAATCCTCAGGAGATCGTCCCATGCCAGGCTTTACCCCAGGTCGCCGCTATCAACCGCCCTTCATGCCATTCAAACGCCAGCCTTTCGAGAAGCGCGCGCTCGCGAAAATCGAACTCGCTGTAAAAGGCCCGCTCTTCGGATGCCGTATGTGCGGCAACTGCCTGCTGCAGGAAACCGCATTGATTTGCCCGATGGAATGCCCAAAGGGTTTACGCAATGGACCATGCGGCGGCTCGACCCCAGAAAAATGTTACGTGGATGAATCGCGGCCATGCATTTGGTATAAGATCTACGAACGCTCTTTCAAACTTGGGTGTGAGGCAATCCTGCTTGAAGTACTGCCTCCAATGGATTGGGAAAAAGCGGGGATGGATGCTTGGAGCGATGTGTTCATTCAGGCAAAAAAGATCGGCGTAAAAAACATCGTCACGGGTCTGACTCAACGGGAAGCTGGCTCGGCTTCCAAGACAGTTGACTCTATCTTTCGGCCAGTGCGACAGCCCGAATGGTGGCAGGGCGACTCTTTGTATCACGCTCCAAAATATACTGAGCCTGTCTCCGAACTCGAACGCAGGTTGAAAGCCGGTGAGTTTGTGGTTGCCGCCGAAGTAACGCCTCCCCTCTCCGTCAATACCGATAAGCTAAAAGAAAATATCGAATTGCTCAAGCCTTATGTAGCCGCGATAAATTTTACAGACGGTCCATCCGCCATTCCGCGCATGTCATCCTGGGCCTGCAGTAAGTTCGCATTGGAATTGGGCGCAGAGCCGGTCATGCAGATTGCCGCGCGAGATCGCACTCGCGTGGGCTTGCAATCTGAAGTGCTGGGCGCGGCGGCTTTGGGTGTGCGAAATATGCTCTGCCTGACCGGAGACAGCATGGTGCTTGGGCCTGGCCCGCGCGGGCGCATGGACATCGTTGATCTGGATGCCATTCAAATGCTCTGGATCCTGCGCCGCATGCGCGATGAATCAAAATACCTGGATGGGCGCGAAATGAAAAATCCCCCGCAGTATTTCCTTGGCGCGGCGGCGACACCCTTTGCTTCCAACATGAAATTTCAGGCATTACGCGAACAGAAAAAGGTCAATGCTGGCGCGCAATTCTTCCAGACCAACGTGGTCTTTGACGCAGATGCCCTGGACGAATGGCTGAATGAAATCGCCAAACGCGATATCCTGGATAAGGTGTACATCCTGATCGGTATCGCACCGCTAAAGAGTTTTAAAATCGCGGCGTACATGAACGACAAGATACCGGGCATATTCGTGCCTGAAAAAATCCTCAAACGCATGGAAGACGCAAAAAACAAAGGGTACGAAAAAGAAGAAGGCCTGCAAATTGCGCTTGAATTAATTGAAAAGATCAAAATCAAGCAAGGCGTGCACGGGATTCACCTGATGGCAATAGGCTGGGAAGAGATCGTACCGCGCATCGTGCTAGAGGCATTAGGGTATCAACCCTCTTTTTCCTCTCCCAAGTCTGTGGTGGTTGGTTGACCATAAAGAACTGTGAGATCATGCTGAGCCAGCCACGTAATGACATGATCAGAGAAACCAAACAAACCAATGCCGCCCGAATCATTTAACATCCACGTTTGCCTAGCCTGCGGACTTCGCTACCCACTGATCGAAGGACATTCCTTTGGAATGCGCTGTCCGCACTGCCTGGGGGAAACAAAAGTAGTCCTAAAAAAGAATATGAGCAGTGAATCTATGATCCGCCAGAATGAAAAGCGGGAAAATGAACCGCTCCTGGCCGTGTTGATGGATAATATCCGCTCGGCATGGAATGTCGGCTCGATCCTGCGCAGCGCAGATGGCTTCGGGTTTACTCATGCCTATTTATGCGGGATCACGCCTACACCCGAAGTGGACGCAGTGCGCAAAACCGCACTTGGCGCGGAAGAATTCGTGACTTGGTCACATCACCAGGATGCTGTGAAGTTAGTTAAAGGTTTACAGAATGAGGGTTGGAAAATTTTGGCGCTGGAAGACGACGAACAAGCCTCAGCAATTTCACAATTTACCTATACCCAACTCCCGAATCCCGTCGCTTTGATCGTGGGCAGTGAAGTGACAGGCATTGACCCTGACTTGCTGACTCTTGCTGACGAGATTATCTATATCCCAATGCGCGGGGAAAAACGCTCGTTCAATGTGGCAAACGCTTTTTCTATCGCGGCGTATGCACTAGTTGAGCAAAACCGATAACACATCAAACCATTTCTGCGCAATGATGTCATAACCTGTCGTGGAGATTTAGTCTTCCTCCCAAGCAGACCCTCGACACTTCGACAGGGTTTCGACAGGCTCAACCTGTCAGCTCAGTGACCACCCGCGCCACCACGCCCGCATTAAACAACGAACTTCTCGTCCGCAGATCATCTTATCACCGCACAACGAACGAGTGATTTGCATAACCTTTTTCAAACCAGAGTCCGCTCTTGTGGAGCGGCACATGAAACGTGTTTGGTTATTTGGCTGGAGCCATGAATTGGAAATAGGCAAACCCAAGCGCGAGCAGAAGATAGACCGCGACTGCCGACCAGCCTACTGAATTCATCACGCCGCCGAGTGTTCCCATGAGGGCAAAGTAAGTGCCGACGATGTTTCCGATCAGGCTTCCAGTGATGATGGGGCGTGCATTCGCAGCCGAGAAGTCTTTTGCCAGCCAGGTGATCACTCCCAGCACCAGCAGTTCAACGCCGAAGTACCGCGCAAGCAGTATTTCGGACGCGCTTGTCCCGAAGCCGTAGGTGGTGGCCATGAATGCCGGCATCAGGATCAAGCCAAAGGCATAGCCGAGAGCGACAACGGCAGCAATGGTAAGAAATGTGCGAAGGTTCATGAGATTCTCCTTTTCTGAAAAAAGAACCGACTCACCTTTTACAACCCCAGTGTTTTATTGGTGATGCGAACCCGTACCAAAACCCCAAGTTTTATCTGAAATATGTTTGCCATCCAGATTCAATGGAATGCCTCGTGTAATAATGATCGAAACACCTCCTTCGCCTGCCTCCCCGCCTCGCGAGCCTTAAACGGCGAGTTCCTCCCCCGCAGACCCCCGACACTTCGACACTCCTTACAGTCGTCAGTGACCGCCCGTGCCATCGCCTATTGGTGTATCAGCCAGCGTGTATCTGCTTTCTCCAAACCCAGCCTGCAAGGAAAAACAGGCCGATCAACGCGGGCAAGCCTGCGATGAGCACATACGCGATCCAATCAAATCCCCGCATGAACGACACGTACCAGATTGCCCATCCGATGAACAAGACAGCGCCGACCCATTCCCACTTCCAAGCGATGATGATGGCAATAGTCAGCAGAATGGAGGGAATCAGGTGCATGAACAATCCGACGATGGTTCCCCAGAATCCAAGCTGCATGTCGAAAATGTCCAAGGCGAACATGCTGAGAAATAATATGAACAGGATACCCGCAACGCGCGGCGTCCAGAACAAAGTTTGTTTGAGGGTTTTATTCATGGCGTCCTCCAATACCATCATAGCACGCCGGCTTTTAAAATCAAGTTCGAAAAACAATAGAAATACTGTCTTCGAAAACTCTCACTCAGCACGGACTCAAACAACCCCTTGATGTTTCGACAGGCTCAACCTACCAGCCCGACAACCGCCCGCGCCATCACGCCCGCAAACTCCACTAATTGTTTTCCTTATCCAGTAATTTCCACAAGAATCTCCCCGCTCTCAAGTAGTTCAATCGCCTGTTGCAAATTTGCCGAGAGTATTTCTTTCAACCTTGCATTTGAAGTATTTCCGCAAGTGACCCAGATAATTTGCGGCGGCGCGAGTTGGCATACTATGCGATGAACGAACGTGGATTGAGTGAACGACGAGCCAGCCGTTTCTTTGGTTTTCTGTGCAAGTTCAGTGCCAAATCACGGTACACCCTCTGGATTTTATGAGCGGCAGTCTTTCCAATGGCAGAGCCATTCGTACTTTGAACATTATTGATGACTACAACCGCGAGGCTCTCTGGATCGAAGTTGATACCTCACTACCCGCGGAACGTGTGGTGCAGGTGCTGGAAAATCTCCTGCTTTGGCGAACTGCTCCCAAACAAATTCGCATGGACAATGGTCCGGAGTTGATCTCGCAAAGATTGGAGAGCTGGGCAAAAGAAAAACAGATTGAATTGATCCACATCCAACCCGGCAAGCCTGCGCAGAATGCCTATATCGAGCGCTTCAACCGCACGTTTCGTGAAGAAGTTTTGGATGCTTATTTATTTGATGATGTGGATGAAGTTCGAATGCTCACCGAGCACTGGTTGGAAGAATAAAACACCATTCGTCCGCACGAGGCATTAAAGGGCTTATCGCCCCGCCAATTTGCAATTCAGAACGCTTGACTGCGAAGCGTGTCTACTTATCATTGGTATATAAAATGGGTACTTGACAATATCTGCTCCCATCCAGCAGGTCTTTTTCTGCTACACAATATCCCACGAAGTCAATCGCGGTTTCTCGTCAATTTCCTGTCCCGTTCTAATGGCTTGTTTGGAAGCGCGGCGATAAGACCGATGCGCGCTGGATTTCATCCATTGCAAAGTTTTGCGAAAAGAGCGCGTGCGGCCACGATGTCTCTTTGCTTTGTCGAGTTTTGTAACAATCGCCATAAAGTTTACTTTGCCGGTTTATCTTTCTTCCAGAAACCGTTCAATTTCCAGGCGGACGAGTTCAAGATCATTTTCAGGGTCGCCGTTTAGTGTGGACGGAATAATACTACCATCAGCGTTGTGAAAATGATGTGGGAAGTTCAACTGGTCGGGATGATGTGGGGCGTTGTTCCAGCCCAAAATGCGGCTCTCGCCTTGTGAAAGCGTGTAAGAATATTTTCCATGGCTCGCATTGAAATAAATATCGAGAGCATACCCGCCCTTAAGTTGAACCCGCCACTTGGTCATCAGGTCGTGTACTGAGACTACAAGCAGGCAGGTCGCGATGAAATGGTTTAACGCGCCTTCGAGCGTAACAGCCATTCCAATACCCTCTTCATCAGGTCTGCCTGTTTTAGTTCATCAAGTGCATTACGCCACTCAATGGAGTCCTCCCAATCGGGGTGTTCCTGTCCCTGTCCCTGGGCAAGGCGCGTTTCAAAAGTTTCCAGCGAAATTTTGTATTGGGTCTCAAAGCGGTGGATCATAGTTTGCAGAACCGATTCACGGCGCGCTAAATCGTCGCGCAGGTGTGTCAGGGCATTGCGAGAGATATTTTTTGGAAGGGGAGCGAACGCTTGCATAAAATAATGATAACATCTTTTGGAGATGAGATTCTCTAGATTTCTCTCTCATCTCTTCAACAAGATGACAGTCACTTCCCTCTCCGGAGACTTGCATACCTTTTGCGGTACTTGAGGTCTTCTTCGGTTTGGATCAATTTCAATGACTTCTCTCTTTTTATTCCAGTTTCAAAAGAAACTCCTCGATCTCCCCGCCACTTTCATTAGAAAACTTATCTTCGCCTGAAATCACGAATCCACATTTTTGCAGCACGCGCAGAGATGCGACATTATGCTTTGCAACATGCGCATACAGCGGACGTGGCTTTACATAACCCAGAAACTCAGCAAGCGCCTTCGTCCCAATACCTTTGCCCCAGTATTTCTTTCCAATCCAATAGCCAACTTCCCGTTGACCAGACTGATCCCAGCTTACGATATTGCCAGCTACATGCTCCTCGAAGAGGATGGTTCTTACTGTGACATTCTCATTGCCCATGATCTTTTTCCAGTGCGCCATGAATGCCTCCCGATCTCTGGATGGGAAGGCGGCCATTTGAATTGCTTCCGTGTCAAGTTGCTGTTCGAAGAATATTGGCAGGTCGGCTTCGGTTACATCGCGCAGGATGAGGGTGTTTGGTTCGTGCTCGGTCATTTGATTATCTGCAATTCTTAATTGATCTTGACGGGTACACATATATAGATATTATTGATGTTTGAATACCTGGAACAAAGATCGCGCCTGTGGCGAGGAAAGAGATTTGGGATAAATGGTCTACGCAAGCCCCGTTTGCTTTTCTGCAGGATAGCGGTTGTTTCTCGACACAGTTACGCTGATTGACAACCAGGCGGGCACTTCGACACGGTGAGCGAAAGCCGAACCGTCAGTACAAGCGTGGACTCTGCTTGGGAGCAGGATTCCACTTAGGCGTGGAAACTGCCTGTAAATCGCGCCGAATCCCACTTGTCGGCTGCACGCTGTGTTAGCCCGCACAAACTCTTTCGCGACGTGCTAGATTGTCTTTTCCAAGAACTGCGACAAGTAACACTGCCACTACACAATACACAATTGCCAGCGCAGTAATGGACACACCCGCAATAATGACGCCAAATGTGTTCCCAAGAATGTGAAAGAGTGTCACGACCAATAAGCTCCCTTTGGCGCTGTTATAAAGCCAAGTGTAAACGAAGGATACAGCGACTGTGCCGATGAACCAAGCAGGAAAGGGATAATCGGACATTGGGTTGCCAGTCCAGAAGAAGAGAGGCAGATGCCACAAGCCCCACAAAACGCCTACTGCCAGCGTTGCCATGAGAGCATTGTGACGCTTTTGCAATCGCGGTAGCGCAAATCCACGCCATCCAACTTCTTCCCACGGATTGGACAACAACGACATCACAAAAACGGAAATGGCAATTGCAGCTATGTTGGCTCCTTGCGGTTCTGATGTTGCCACTAAACCCAATGCTTGGGTTGCCATTTTCCCCATAACAAGAAGTAGTGCAGGAGTCACAACGGCAATACCCAACCAAAGTATGCCAACCCGCCACTGCAAAAGCGGTTTGAGCAAAAGGCTGATGCCTGCCTTTCCATCACTTGCCCAAGTCACAATAATTGCCGCTAATGCAGGGCCTATGGCAGGAAGGATGAGCAAAAACTGGAAGACAGGACTATCAAACGGGGAAACACCATGTGACCCCGCCACTATCGGGAGCCAGCCAAGCCACGAAATTCCAAAAGCCAAAACATAAAACCAGACAACTGGGTGCTTTTTCATCTGTTGCTCACTTCATGGACGTGCGGGCTAACGGTTTGCGTTATTAGAATGTTCTTGTGTGGGACGTGGCATCAGCGTATCCTTGAGGAGATACCGCCGTGGGAGCGCTGATGGGGTGTGAGCGTTAGGGTTGTCCGACAGCAAGTATGGGATAGATTTCGC